>Ga0255338_1002353_pt1 | contig 28352 bp, 10 predicted proteins | sample MeOH1_35cm_T4_19_FD_203715 | JGI IMG/M metagenome (GOLD analysis project Ga0255338, IMG submission 203715) | Sandy soil microbial communities from University of British Columbia, Vancouver, Canada - MeOH1_35cm_T4_195 | ecosystem: Engineered > Artificial ecosystem > Sand microcosm > Unclassified ...
CGCTTCTCTCGCTCGGCGGAGTTGTAGTCCGGCACGCCGCTTACCTGGGGCAGTCCGGTAAAATCAGGGCTATTGCTGAGCCCGACCATGAGACGCGCCACATCCGCCGGATCGGAGACGTAGGCGTCGAATTTCAACTGGCTGCCGAAGGCTTCCAGGTTCAGAAACATCGCCTCGCTGTAGGTGTATTTGGCGGTGTTCTCGTAGAGGTCCGGGTACGCCGTGTTGTACTTCAGCATTTCCGTCATGAAGTTGTACTTGGGCGCCAGCGCTTGCTCACCCTGAACGACGGTGCTGGCGTCTGTTCCCACCTTCTTGACACCGGATAGCTTGAGGTCGCGGTCGGCTAGCGTGGTGGTTAGCTCCGCTTTCTTCGCTTTGGGGCCGGTTTGCATGGCGAGCAATCCGGCGATTTCGGCGACGAGCATGATGCCCACCACGGCGACGGCGACCTTGATCTGCTTTCGCTGATGGATGTGAGGCGGTAGAAGGTTGATCTTGATCATCGCAGACTCACTTCTTTCCCTTGGGCGCCTTCGGTGCCTTGGGCGCCTTTGGTGCTTTCGGCGCTTTGGCTCCCTTCGGAGCGGGCGGATCGCTGAGTAGCTCTCGCATCGCCAGGCCAACTGAAACCGAGAAGAACGGACCCACGTCGGCGAGGTAGCCGGGGTCGGACTTCGGGCCCGCCGTGATGTAGTTGAGCGGATTACCGATCTGGACCGGAACTTCGAGGTTCACCGTGAGGAAGTCGGTGAGCCCGGGAAGTTTGGCCGTTCCGCCACATACTACTACTTGTTGGGCGCCTAAACCGTTTGCCCTGTTCCGATAAAAATCAAGAGATCGACGTAATTCCGTCACCATCTCATGCAGAATCGGCATGATCGCGTCGCCGATCTGGGTCCGGAGGTAATCGTCGTCCGACATCGACGGGGGTCCACCGAGGCCGGGGTCGTACGGTGCGGGCTCCGGGGCAAGTCCGAACCCACCCAGATTGTCGACCGGCGCGAAGGGATCCGCACCCGGGGTGGGCCCGAATAGCGAGGCTTCGAACGGATTGCCTGGTGCCGGCGCGGCGGCTGCAGGCGCGGCACCCGCATCAGGATCGAACGGGTTCCCCATGGGGACGGGCCCGCCGAGCTGCGGAAACGGCGGCGCTCCGAAGGGGTTATCGAGCGGCGCACCGCCGGCGAGCGTAGGCTCCACGACTGCCCCGCCGGTGAGGTCGAACGGAGCCGCCGCGGCGTCGTCCGCAGTGGTCGCACCAACCGAGGGTTCCGCCGGAGTGGTGAAGAGGTCGGGTGAGAAGCCGCCGCCCGCGATGTCGATGGCCGGCTCAGCCTGCGTGTCCGTGGCAGTGGAAGCACCCGGAGCAGGCGCCATCCCAAAGGTGCCACCCAGCATCGCGCCCAGCGGATCCGGCTCCGCGAAGCCGAAGTCGGGCGCTCCGGGCCCGTCCAGCAGCCCCGCGTTGTTAACGCCGGTGTCCTGCGGATGCATGGAGATGCCGGCTTTTTCCTTTTTCAGGCGCTCCGCTTCTGCGAGCGGTTGACCCAACACGTCGCTGATGGCCTTCGTCAGCGTGTTGCCCGCTAATTGGATGGAGCGGGTAAAGACAATTCGTCCATCGCGGTAGATGGAAACGTCCGTGCTGCTGGCGCCCATATCGATGATGGCCACGGTACCCGTAGGTCCCTGCCCGTTCGAAAGGTCCAGCAGCGAGCGAGAGTTGGCGAGGGCCTCGATGTCGATTGCGAGCGGAGCCAGGCCTGCGGCCTGGACTGCCTCCACGTGGCGGGTGACGAGTGCTTCCTGCGCCACCGCGAGGAGCACTTCCATGTTCTGGCCTTCGGGCACTTCTTCGGGGGGCACCAGGGGCTGGTAGTCCATGACCACCTGCTCGGCGGCGAACGGCACGTGCCGCTCGATCTCCCACTTCATTGTTTCCTGAAGCTCGGCGCGGGTCATCTTGGGGACTTCGATGATGCGCACCACCAGGGAGGATTGCCCTGCCACGGACGTGATGACCTTTTTCGCCTTGATTCCCGCCTGGGCGAGAGTCTGCTTGATCAACTTGCCGAGGGCGACCGGATCCGTGATTTCGCTGTTGGTCACCGCTTCCGGAGGCGTGGGCAGCACGGCGATTCCGCGCAGCGAGGCCTTACCTCCCTTGCACTCGATCTCGCACGCTTTGATGAGCGAGGTTCCGATATCGAGACCAACTATGGGGCCGCCGGCTTTCTTAAGGGGCATCTTTTCACCCGGTCAAATACGTGGAGCGGATAATCCTCGCACATTAAAGTGCACGAGGAAACACGGGGTGATTGGTGGGACAAGCAAATGGTTTATGCGGAATTAGGGGAGAATTCCGCCCTGTTTGCTGCCGCCATCGTACCAACCGCCCACCACCGTGTCAAGGAAAGTTCATTGGTCGGCCGCACATCTCCTGCATCCGATTGGCGGCGGGACGGCCAAAGTCACACACCGGCAAATCCGGCAGGGAGTCCGGCTTCACGAGGCCGGTCCGCTTGCCGCATGTGGAAGCGGGCCGGACCTCGTAAGGCATTCACCGTTAACCCCCTGCCTACCTTCTGGCGGGCCGCATTGCGGCGGCTCGCGTGGGCATGTAGGGGCCACGCCGGGTAACTCGCGGCACCACGAAGGGGTGCTGCCGCTCGTAGACGGCGAATTGCTGGAGCGTGGCGCGCGCTGCCGTGGGCGAAAGCCGGGACAGCGCCGCCGGGGCCGACGCGCTACTGGATGAGTAGTTGACCGACCCGGATACGTTTACGTCACCCCCGATGCGCGGCGCCAGCGTAGCGTAGTAGAGGTCACCGCCCGAGTTGCGCGTGCTGGACCAGAACACCCACATTCGCTCCATCTTGCGCACGGAGCCACCCTGCATCGTTGCATCTTCATACGAGGCAAACGCGTCCAGGGTGCCCTCGTTCACCGAGTTCTCCATGGGCAGAGGCCGCTCGCCGGTCTCATCCTGCCAGCCGACCACGTGCGATTCGGAGTAAGCTCCGCCGCCGGGACCGGCGTAGGTGACCGTAATCCGCTGGCCCTCATATTCCGCGGGGAAGAAGATGGTCCCCTCGCTGGGGTTCACTTCTTCCGGCGTTACCGACGGAGAGAAGGTGAGCGCGGCCGGGCTGATGCTGGTGATCTGCCCGGCGCGCACCCGGATGCCGGGTCGCAGCACTTTGTAGAACGTGGTAGGACCACCCGCCACGGCGCCGGCGGTGCGGCGCCAGAGCACCCACAGCCGGTCCGCGCGACCGGCGACCGGTGATCCGGTTGCCCAGGCGTTCGGCGTGATCTGCTGCTTGTACCAGCTCGCGTCGTAGATCGGCGGCTGGCCCTGTTTCGCCATCACCGGCACGATCACCGCATCGCTGGCGGACACGTCGCCGCGGGTGATGCGCATGGTTGCGGCCGTGTAGTCGGCGGACAACACCGGGTCGGGTGACGACGGCATCATGGCCGTGGTGCTGATCGCCAGACCGGCCAGGCGCCGTGAATCCATGCTCAACCGGAAGGAACCGGCGGAGCGGTCGATGAGGATCTTCACCGTCTGGAGCTGCTGCTGCGCGGCGCCCGTAGCGGCGGCGATGATCTGCGGATTCAACCCGAACACCAGCTCACCCTGCGGCGTTTCACCCAGGGCGACCTGGGCGGGCTGGATGAGCGGCAGCGGCTGCGCGAGGCTGCCGTTCCGGTTGGTGGCGCCGATAGCCGCCGCGCCGTACGCGACATCCGGCCGGGCCAGGTAGAGCTGAACCGGTCCCGGACCCACAGTGGGGATCGTGGCGACCGCGGTGCTCGGAATGAGGAAGTCGAGACCGCCGGAGATGTAGACGGTGCGACTGGTGTCCGGCTTCAAGATGTCGCCTTCGGTGCGCGGGAAGCTCACCTGGGCAAAGTCCTGATCTCTCCCCTGCTGGTTTGCGGCGCCGCGCTGTCCCGCGGTGGTGAGCGCGGCGATGCGATAGCGCGAGAAGTAGACGTCCGACCGGCCGATTCTGGAGTTACTGCCGGTATACGCCACGCATGCCATCTGGGGAATCGCGTTCACGTCGGCGGGCACCGTAGTGGTGACCGGGGCCGGGCGGGCCATCGCGTCCATGGTGAAGACCGAGGGGTCGTTCACGGAAGTTAGCGCCGCGGAGGTCGCCAGGAGGTTCTCGAACGACCACTGCGTGCTGGAGGCCGCCTGCGTAGGGTCGGCGGTGGTGGTCGTATACATCAGGCTGCGGCGCGCGCTGTTGCCCGCCGAGTAGAAGGCTAGCCAGTTGTTGTTCGCACCCACCTGGGCCGAGAGCATGCGGACGCCGCTGCGCTGGAGCCGCGGATCCGGCGCTTGTCCACCGGGCTGGAGGAGAGTCGGCGCCGGGGTGGACGAGAGGCCCTGGTAAAAGATGCGGTACAGGTCGTTACCGCCGCCCAGGGTCTGCTGCTCGGTCCATGCCAGCACGCCCACGCCGTTGACGTCTTGCACCACGGAAGGCCGGCTGATCTTGGAGCCGGTGCTCTCCGTGGTGAAGTTGCTCCAGCCGTAGGCGCTGCTGGTGAGGTCGGCCCACGGAGCGCGGTCCAGCGGCAGCTCGTCGAACGGGAAGAGGAAACGTCCCGCGTCGAACTTGAGCTGGGTGCCGAAGAGATCGTAGAGCGCGGGCTGGCCGTTGCTCAGACCGAACCGGTTGCCAGCGTAGGCGAGCACGATGCTCTGGACGGTGCCCTGAGCGGCCGGCGAGGTATAACCCACGGCGGCCGGCTGCATGCGCCGGTCTTGCGGGTCCTTCGTGCCGTCCGCCGTCTGGTAGCGGCCGTGCACCAGGTTCTCGGTGATCTTCGCCTTGATGCGGAGCGGAGAGTCACTGGCGGGCTCGAGGGGCTCGCCGGTGGGGTCACGCTCCAGGACGCCGTTCCCCACAGAGGCCGCCGGTAGGCCGGCCGGGCGCTGGTAAAGGAAGCCGACCGGCGAGTTGGCGAGGTCCTCTTTGAACGCGACCGTGCGATCGTTGTAGAAGCGGAGGGAGCCGCTGTACTGGCCGAGGGCCGCGCCGGTGGGGATGTTGAGCGTTAGCCAGGTCTCGCGAGGCTCGGAGGTCTTGGTCGCACTCGCCGGAGGGTTCGTGGGATCACGCCCGAGAGTATTCGCGGAAGCGACCTTCTCGGCGTAGGCGACGGCGCCGGGCTGCGAGGAGCCGGCGGGCGCCTTCTGGAGCCACACGCCGCGCCCCCCACTGCCGTACGCATTGTTGTCCGGCAGCAACTGGTCGTCAAACGAGGTGCGCAGGAAGATCTGGTACGGGTCAGTGAGCGGGTTCGGACCGCCATTTACCGCCGTGAGGCCGGCGATCAGCGACAGGGCGCGCCACGGGTCGTTTCCTTCCGAGGGGAAGCCGATGAGTTGCAGGCCCGAGGTTGCACTCTGGTAGGCGACTTCCGGCTTGACCACGGACAGGTTGACGTTACCCGTGTTGTAGATGTTGAACTGGCGCCAATACTGGCGGTAGAACGCGGCCACGTTCGCGTCCGCGCCGGCGGCGGAGTTGGCCATCAGGTTCATCCGCTGCCATTCCTGGATCTCTTTGACGCCGCCACCCGTCATACCGGGCTGCTTCTTACCGTGCCAGACGGCGCCCAGGTCCAATACCTGCTGCGACACGTCCAGCTTCAGCTCCGGCTTCACGGCCACCTGAACGGCGAACGTGCGGTACGCTTCCCGGTAGGTGGGCAGCAGGTCGAGCTGGCCGTTGTTGTTGGCGTCGTTGTAGATCACCACGCGGCGGAGGCGGTCGTCGTAGTTCTGGTTCGGATCGACGTATGCGCCGGTCGCGAGGCCGGGATCTTCGCCCATGGCGGGGTTAGGTCCCTGACCCGTTGTCGGCCCCTTGGCGAACTTCTCCGCACGGTCACGCATACCCCGGGCGGGAATCCCCGCATAAGCGCCGTTGTTGAAGAAGGGATTGAATACGGACCCGCCCGCGCTGATAGGACGCGGATCGGCACCGAACTGCCCAGCACTGCGCCAACGCGTCGAATAGACGTCGTCCGCGGTGTAACGCGGCACGTCCACCTGAACGGCCAGCGATTCCAGCGCGCCGAAGAGCGGCAGGACACCGTTCTGGTCGCGACCCGGCACCTGGACCGGGCTGGTGACCAGGTTCAGGTTCGTGCCATCCTTCGTTACGACGATCCGGGACTCGGGGATGCTGGCGTAAGCACCGTCCGGGCCGTCGTCCCAGCTACCCACGTTCTGCTCGAAGGAGCCAGCCGGTCCGGTGGCGCTGAGGTTGGCCAGCGAGGCGTCGCTGGAAGCCGTGCGGCCGAACAGCGCTCCGACACCCATCTTGGTGAGCGGAGCCGCCTGAACTCGAAGGGTCAGATTGCGGCCGGAGGTAGCCAGGAAGCTGCGATCACCCACGCGGATCTTCGCCAACTCGGGGAAGTTGGTGCTGCTCGGGGCGCTGGAGGTGCCATGTCCCGCGAACAAGATCTGCTTCATCGGTGAGCCGGCGCCGCTGCCCGTGACGGCCGCGCCGACCACCGGGATTACCGGCTGGCCCGAACCGGAGCGAGAGCCGTCGACCGATGGCTGCGCGTAGACGTCTCCGTTCTTGCGGCCGGCCTGGTTGCGGGTGGTGTAATCCACGCGACCCAGCAGGTCCACGGAGCCCGCGGGGCTGGCGATGCCGTAGTAGCCGGTGCCATTCACCCCGTCCGGATCGTAGCCGACCATGATCGGGTTGTTATAGGAAAACAGCGGCGCCCATTCGCTCGCCCAGCTCCACTTCGCGTTCGCCGGCGGATCACCGGCTACCATACCGTCGGTGGTGCCGGCGGTCGTTGCGAAGCGGGTCGAGCCGGTGTTCCGCTCGTTCTCCCAGAAGTGCTGCTTGTTCGGGTCCGCGTTCCAGCCTCCCCCACCGTTCGGGGTTTCGCCACCGGGCCAGCGCCACTGGACGCCTTGCTGGGTCACCTGAATGTCGAAGGTGACCTCGCCCGTAAAGTCAACCGGCTGCTTCTCCCAGAGCAACGGCGTGCCGGGGGTCAGCGGATTGGTGGCGGAGGGCACTCCGGTGAACACCGGGATGACCGCGACGATGCGATTGTTTTTAACCGTGGGCCGGACGCCGCGGTTCAGGCCCGGAAGCTGCTGGACGGCGCCGTTGCTACTGCGTAACTGCGCCTGCACCTCATACTGAAGCACCTGCATGTCGATTTCCGCAGCGCCGGGAGTATGCGGAGCATTGGGATCGATGGTCTGAGGATCCGTGACCTCCGACCGCGGGCCGAAATCGACGATGATGTAGACCATCTGTCCCATTTCGAGCATGACACTCTGATCGAGTGTGCCGCTGAGGTCCAGATAGTTGGCGGTGTTGGTAGCCTCGACGTCGCTATTGGCTACCGCCGGGTTCTTGGAGATGTGAATGCCCCGGTTCGTGTCCGTCGCATCATGGAACGGCGCCCGCACGAGGTTGCCGTTGTTCGGGGATGCCGGCGGGTAGAAGATGGGCGGGTAGTATTGGGTGCCCGACGCGCCGCCGCCCACATTACTGAAGGCACGGAAGTGGCCGTTGCGGTACATCACGTACGCCCAGCCATCTACCAGCACAACGGAGCCGCCCACATCCGTGACCAATGGCTCGTCATCCAGGTAGTCATTGTAGAAGACGCCGGGGTCATACCGGAATTCCCTACCCGTGGGGCCGTAGTTCACAGGCACAGTTCCACCGATAGCTGGATCGATGTGTGGATCGTAACAGCCAAGGATGACCCGCTGGGTGAGCAGACGGTTCGAGAAGGCGACAATGCGTCCGCGGAACCACGTGGGCGCCATCAGGGTGCCGTTGGTGCTCGCACTACCGGAAGCCATCATGGCCGCCGGTCGCCAGCCATAGGCGTCGACCAGCGACTGGTCGATCTCGGCGGGCAACTCGTCTGTCACGGTGGCCACACCGCTCGCGCGGCGGATACGGCGCTGCTCAAGGCGGTTGTAGTTCACGCTCAAACTCGCGCGAGAGCGGCGAATGGTCGGGGTCGTAAGATCGGTCGGATCAGCGTAGTCGAGGCGGTAGCAAGACGGATAGTCGATGCTCTCCGTCACCGACTGGACCGCAGCGTTGGTCGGGCTCGTGGGAGCGTCGTAGGTCAGGATGAGCTGAACGCCGGAAGCCGGCAGCTGGACGTACTCTTTGTTCGTCTCGTCGTACCACGTGGGCGAGACGACGTAGATCGTATCCTGGGCAGTGATCCCTGGTTCAACATTAGGGTTCGCCTGCCCGGCCAGGCTACTCGGCGCGAGAATGGTGGCGGTCTCGGTACTCGATATGCCGTTGCTCTTTACAGTCCCCACCCGCACGTGATCGAGCGGCATCGTACGGGTCTTCCCGCCGATGGTCACCTCTATCTTGGTGAGCGCCGAGATGGGCCGGCTCGCCTGCACGAAGCCGTAGGGCTTGAGGCTGCCGATGTACTCGTAGAACTTGCGGCGGTCCGGGACGCTGCCGACGAGCCCTTGCGACTGCATGTAGGGCACGAAGATGACGTCGTCGCCATCGTCCAGGTTCGGGTTGGAGCCGTTCGGGTTTGTGTTGGCGCCCAGGGTCACGGCGAGCGGCGAACGACACAGGTAGTTGCTATCCAGCGGAATACCGTACCCAAGCTGCCGGCTTTCCGGTACGGCGACGGTCGGATACCAGGTCGAACTGTTCGGATTGCCTAGCTGCCGAGGCCACACGCGCGGCTCGTCGGCATCGCCCGTCGCCGGCGGCGTGGGCGTAAATGCCGTGTCGTTGTCCGGCCAGGTCCAGCGTGTATCAGTCAGGCCCGTGGGGGTGCCATCGTTGGCGGCGCTGCCGCGATTGACGACAAACCGGCCGACCGCGTCCAACGCGTAGATGGTCCCCTTTTCGGAAGCGAACACGACTTCGTCATCAAATCCGACGTCAGAGCTTCCGGCTACAAGCGCGCCGTTGTCCGTCTTCAGCGGCGTATTGCCCTGGTAGACGAGCGGCGGCACGACGAATTTCTCGACCGCCGGGATGGCCTGCCGGTCCATCCGGTATTCCGGATTGTTCGTCGCGTCGACCGGCTTGTCTTCCCAGCGCACCTGCTCCTGCCAGGAGGTAATCTGCGTCTGGCTTGGCAGCGGCTTGCCGCCCGCCTCGAACGAGCGGAAGATGCCCACCGAGTCGGCCACGAAGACCTCCCACTCGGTGACGTCGTGGCTCTTCATGGCGCGAGAAATGGTGAACTCCGTCTCGTCGCCATTCTTCGCACGGAAGACGTTGGTCAGCGGCACACGGCACACAGCCGGTGCCATGCCGTACCAGTAGCCCGGGGTCTCCGCAACACCGGTCGAGGTGGGGGTGAACGACGGATTGTCGTACTCCCAGCGTACCTGACCCGCCTTCGGATCGCCATCGTCCTTGGTGTCCAGGATGTCCGCGGCCTTGGCATTGAGGCAGATGAGCCGGCCGCTGTTCGGCTTGCCGGTGAGCGGATCGAACTTGCTCGCGGTAACGAACAACAGCGGCTGCGAATCGGCCGTGGTGCCGATGTTGGCGAAGGAGATCCCGGCAACCGGCATCGGGTTTCCGGCTGCGTCTTCCACCCGGTACGACCACATCACGGAGCCGCCGCCGCCGGTGTTCGGATTGAAGTTGTCCGGGTCCGGTGGCTCTACTTGATTCAGGATCGTGCTGCCGGTACCGGCATTCACGTCAGGGAGCCAATCCGGCAAACTCGCGTTGGTGCTGCCCAAGGGCCGCTTGAGGCTCACGCAGATCACGTGAGCGTAATCCCCGTTTTCGCCGGTTCCGACCACGAGGTAGACCACCGGGAGGGTCTCGGTGGTGGTACCGTTTGCTCCCTTATAGGCTGCGGGCACGCGGGCGGCAATCAGAGGCTGGGTGATGACCCCGACTCCGGGATTGGTGACGTTCGCGGACTGCGCGCGCACCGGCTCCAGGTCTCGAATCCGGAGGCCCGGCAGGCCATTGCTGGCGCGCTTCCAGAACGGCACCACGGTGCCCTTCTGGCGTCCCATCGGCCCGGTGGTGTTCATCGGGTCGTTACCCGGCAGGCCGGCGGCCGTCTGCGGGTAGTAGGCGTTGAGGATCTGCTCCCGCATATTCGTCGCCGAGCCGGCAATGGTGGTGGGCTCGAACGAGGCGCCGACGATGAAGTGGTCCGGGCCGACCGTGCCCTGGTCGAGGTCAAACTCGATCGGGCTCCAGGCCTGCGGAACGTTCGGCGTAAAAATCGGTCGGGCGGGCGGGGTCAATCCCGCACCCAGCGTCTTCGTGCTGACCACCTGCCAGGTGGTCCAATCCACGTCGTCGTCCTGGGCGCGGTTGTCCTGGAGCGCCGCGGTGGGCGGGTAATCGCCGTAGGGCGCCGACAACGTCTGGCCGCCGCTCTCTTGAAGCTCGCCCATCCAGTACAGGGCGAAGTTCGACGCAGCCGCGTCGAGCAGGCTATCGAAGATGTTGAAGGCCTGGTTACTCGACTGCTGCCCCACGCTGGTGCCGATGACCTGGACGCCATCCGTACGGGAATGGTGGTAATCGATGGCCAGTACCGGCAGCGTTGCCAGTAGCCCGAGCAGCAAAAGGATGCGACTTACGCGCTTGATCATCTTGGCCACCTACCTCACCACAGTGAGGACGCGGAAAAAACGGAAAGGCCCCCGTGCCGCGCACGGAGGAAGTTGGCAATGTCCGAGGACATCCTTGTGATCTGACGACAGAGAACGGAGTTTTGCTCCATATTCGGTGCAGAAGTCCGATGGATCTGCCCCGGAGAGCTCCGAGTTTGGAGTTCTCCGGGGCAAGACCCGCTAGTAGACCAGATCCGCAAACGCCGGCTGTGACGGTTGATAGCTCCCGAAGAGATCACTCGGATTCCCGGCGGGCGGGGCAATGAACTGCGTCCGCTGGGATGGAGGCACCCGGGGATTGGCAGGTTCCGAGGCGCGCCACCGGATGCTTGGCCTACCCTGGAGCGTGGGTGGAACAGCGCCCCCATAGACGCTTTGCACCCATTGGTCGGGCTGCCAGCCATGCTCCAATGCGGTATGCCGCGGGGTCGAAGGACTCGTCAAGTCCACCCGCCAATACGGCACGGTCAGCGAGTTCGCCTGGCGGTCGGAGGCCGTAAGGTAGTCCGACGCCTGCAAGAGGAAGACATCCGCGCCGATATGCCAGTGGCTGTTGGGGCTCGTCGTGCCGCCCGTCGGCAATTCGTTCGCCCCCGTCCGGCTGGTGATCAGAATCATTCCGTTCGGCATCCGGCGGGCGGAGGCCGCGCTGAAGCGGCGCCCACCCGGTAGGTGCGCGGCTCCGGACGTGGAGTAGAGCTGCGAGGGGTCCCCGTTGCCCGCTCCCGTAACGTACGCGTAGTCCTCGTTGGTGAAGGCCATGGTGAGGCTGAAGCGCGGCGGCGAGGTACCCGGCAGCATCCGGCATTCCCACACGCCGTCCACGTCCGCCACCAGGAAGTACGGGTAGCGCACGGGCGCGCTGCCTCCGTAGGTCCACGGCGCGAACTTGACGTCGCTGCGGATCGTGCGCTGGATGCTGGCGACACCGTTGAGCTTGTGCACCGGGTTGGGAGAGACGATTCCGGATGCCGTGGTCTCGTCCGCGATCTCAGCGATGATCGGCACGTTGGGATCGACAATTCCCTGCGTAAACCGGAAGCGCTCCGCGTTGGCGGGCGAGCCGGGCTTGGCTTCGCGCAGATCGAACGTCGTACCGGTGACCGGCACAGCGCTAGACGGACTGCTTTCGTCGATCTTATACCGGCCGCGGAGGAAGACGATGCAGTCTCCACCCGGTTTGGCCTGCGGGAGGCGATCGATGACGCTGGCGGGCGGCGACCCGAAGAACTGGTTGTAGCCGCCGACGCTGATCCCCTGGGTGGGGTACTGGACCGTCTGGCCCTGAACCGTCGCCATGGTGTAGCTCAAGAACCGCTCGTCGGGCAGGTAGGGCGGCGACGCACTGGCGGCCCGGCTGGCGGATGCAGTGGAGGTAGGAATCAGGTTGCCGTTCGCATCCGGCCAGAAGACCCGCTGGGCGTTCCGGTAGCGGAGCTTCAATCCCTGCGCATTCGTCTGGGACGACCAGACGAGCACGTGGTACCAGCGCACCGGTTGGCCATCCGAACCCGTCTGGCCATTGATGGTGACGTAGCTGCCGGAGTTGAAGTTGCCTGCCTGGTAGCGGATTTTGTCCACGATCTCGACGACCCGGGAGTTCCCCGTGTCCGCGACCAGGGTGTGGATTACGTAGATGTCTTCGTTGGTGGCAGAGACGCGCTCCTGCTCCACCCAGCGCTGTACGTCCATCGGACCGGACAACTTGGTGACCTCGCCGGGCGGGAGGTAGTTGAAAGGATCCTGGAACGCGTTCCATTCTCCGATCACCTTGCCCGCGGGATTGAACTCAACCACGCGGTTATTGCCCGTATCGGCGACGACGTAACTCTCGTCGGCCAGCACCGAGTTTTCAGTGATCGCGCTGTTCGGGTCCAATGCGCTCGGCGGCACGGTGCCGTTACTGCTGTTGAACAGCGACGTAAGCGAGCCGCTGCGGTTCAATTTTCGGACCGCGGCGGGCCGGCTCAGGAACTGCCGCTCGGTGAGGATCGTGCCGGAGAAGCCGGCCGGCGCATCGATCGGAATGGCGAAGTCCGACAGGTTGAGGCGTATCTTCGTCACCACGTCCGTAGAGGCCACCGCAGTGGCATCCCCGGTTGCCTCGACGATGCGGTTGCTGTCGGCGACGAGCACGTTCGGCGCGGCGTAGGTGGTGAGGCCGCGCGGAGAGCAAACGGCGACGAACTTCTCGCCGATCGCCGGAGGCGCCACCGAGTGCAGCCCCGTACCGAAGGCGATGTTCCGGGTCTTCACGAGACCGGAAGGCGGATAGAGAGCCGTGTCTCCCACGTTGTAACCGTTCAGCCCTGCGATGCCGGCGTTCCGTTTGGGGAAGCTCGGATCGATCACCTTGGGATCGAGCGGGAACTCGTGGAGGATACCCGATGCACCCATCAGGTAGACGCGCTCACCCGCGATCACCGGACCCGAGAGCCACTGGTCGTTACCCGGACGGTAGATTGCCACCACGGGCAGCGGAACCACGACGACGCCCGGAGCGGTGCCCACAGGATCGCCCACGAACTTCCACGGAATAATCACCGCCGGCTTACCCTGGGTGTCGATGCCGTAGGCAGTTTGCACCTGGTCGGAGGAAAGCGCCAAGTTCAGGTCCAGGGAGAAGTTCTCCATGTTGTTGAAGGTGACGCTCGCGGTATCCGGGTCTACCGTGAACTGGTTCGGCAGCCGGCCCCAGGGCTGCTGCGTGGAGCGGATGAACGGGGAGGCAGCGTTGAAGCCGACTCCGTGATCCGCGTTGAGCATGACCTCATTGCCGGTAATGGAAGTCAGCGGCCACTTGCCATTCACGTTGGTGGGCGGCGGCATGATCTTGCCGCGGATGGTAGCATCCGGCTCCATCACGTAGACGGTACCGGACCGCCGGGAGGCGAACACAATCCGCCGTCCGGCAGCAGGGGCGGACACGAAGGCGTAATCGCTCAGGTAGTTGGCAGAGGTCGGATCCACGTCCTGGCTCTTGCCGGAGCCGTCCAGGTAGTCGCCCGCGCCGCGCATCTTCCACGCGAACTTCGGTTGGCCGCGGTCCCACTTCACCGAGCACATGTAGCCGATGCCGGTGGCATAGTAGACGCGGTTGTCGCTGCCCACGGAGACGCCGCCTGCGATACCGGTCGGCTGCACCACCTGCTGGGCGCCACGGACGTAGGGAGTCTGCGGGCTGAACCGCGGGCGGACTGTGGCGCCCGCCTGGTCCACCGGCTGCGGGAGCGGCGAGTAGTCGGCCAGGAATACGAAGCGGGAGGTATCCCAGACACCGGCGTTGCCCTGCGCCGCGAAGCCCGTCGGAGGCATGGGAAGCTCGATCTGACCGGCGGTACCGTCCGGCAGCAAGTTGAAGCCGGCATCCCCGGGGACGAAGCGCATATACGTGTAGTTGCGCTGCTTGTCCATGACGCGCACTTCGTAGTGGCGGCTCTGGTCCCAGATCAACTCCCGCGCCTGCGGGACCTGTCCCTGCCCGGGCGGCACGTCGATCCAGCGCGCGCACACAAAGCGGCGACCGGAGTTGGGATTGTTGGCGCCGGGCTGCTGGGTGTTCTTGGGGAAGGCGAGCACGTCACCCCGGGTGGCGACGATGAAGCCCTCCACCTTGCCCGTGGTGTCCCCTGCCCCATTCGCGCTCTGCTGGCCGCTCACGTCGCCGGAGGCGCACGAGGTGACGAACACCATTGTGTCCACGGCTCCAGTGCCCTCGTCCACCACATTGGCCGTAACGACAGGACCACTCACCAGCCCCATGCGGTTCGATTCCTGGTTCGGCGGATAGTACCACTCGGGGGTGCCACTAAACGCACCGTTCGCCCCCACTCCCCAGGAGACCAGCTTGCCGTTGAACGAGCTGCCGAAGACCGGTGTACCGGAGATGACGCCACCCGCGTAAATCTGGGCGCGGGTATAGCCGCCGGTACCCGGAAGAATGGCAAAACCGGGGGCTGCGTTGTACTTCACTTGAACGTTAGGCGCCGACTTGACCACGCCGCTATTGTTCCAGTAATCGGTGGGCAGCAGGCCCGGGCGGGGCGCCGGGAAACTGTAGAGCCCGCTGGGTCCCACCGCAAAGACGTAGGCTTTGGCGCCCTGCGGAGAAGTACTCTCCGGGATCTCGCCGGCAGACATTCCGTAGATCGGCCCGAGGCCAAAGTTGGGCGAGTCGAGCGGGCTGATGCTCATTACCCGGTCGTACGACTGACCCACGGAGAAATCGACCATCGCTCCGTTGGCAGGGGTCGCCGAGTTGTTCGGGTCGTCGATAAACCGGTTGTTGTCGAAATCATCCTCCGGCCGGACCTCGAAGGCGTTGATCTCGCTCACCATGCTCCCGCCGTTTAGCCAGTTGTTGGCGGAGATCACCACGTTGTCAATGATCAGCGGGGGCACCGGGTTGATGGGAAGGCTGGCGAGAGGCGTCGCGCGCGGCGGGTAAGACTCCCACAGCGTGCTGGCCTGCGGCTTGAGATGCGGGTAGTGCCACTGCTCGATCATCCCGTTGATCTGCACGCTGCTCTGTCCGGTGTGGCGGCCGTTCTTCTGCTGCGCCGTCACCTCGGTGGACCAGGCGCACAGGTTGTACGCGAACTTCAGGTCCTCCATCTCCGCCGTGTTGTAGTTGTTGAGCGCGAGACCCACGTTGCCGGCCGTGGCCACCACGTATCCCGCGCCGAACCGACCCGCGGCGATGTAGGCGCTGGGCGCGGCCGGGGTGTTGACGGAAGTGGGAACCACCGCTGCGAAGTTACAGGTCGGCTGCATGTCCAACGCGAGCGTCTCGACCACCCGCCCGAGCGAAGGCCGCAGATCGCTGCTGTCCCAGGAGGAGCCAACGTTCTGCGCTTCTGCGGTATCCAGGGAGAACGGCCCCTGGAGGAGCGGATGCCCGGTGGTATAGCTGGTCGCAACCGCACCCGCCGAGGTTCTGAAATCGATGTTGGTGAAGAACGGGTTCTTGTTTCGCCCCAGCGGGCCAGACATGGGGTTCTCATCACCGCCCATGATGCCGCTCTTGGTCGGAGCGACGAGCGCCCAGTCGACCCAGATCGTGACGCCGGAGTCCGCCAGCTTCGTGAGGATGCGGCGCTGCTCTTCGGTGAAGAAGGTGGAGACCGGCTTCTGCGGCGAGCTCATATTGCTCGGATCCGCGCGGCAGATCGGCACGTAGACGACGTCCATCTCCGCCAGAGAAGCGTAGTTCTTCTCGCTCAACACCACTTCCCAGTAGGGGGCGCTGGAGGTCTTGATCGGCGTGCCCTGCGCGATGCCGTAACGCTGCGCGATCTCCAGTGTGGCGTACGGAGGCGCGGCCGGATTGACGAACTCCCAACCGTCCGGCTTCACGTCCGCCCGCTGCTGGAGCGTGTAGAACAGAAGCTGGTTCGCGCCGGGGCTGCGCGCCGGGCTAACGGCGTCCGGATCGGGCGCGCCTGCAGCGAGGCCCGGGCTGGTGTAGCTGATCAACGGGTTGGTGGGGCCACCCGCGGGAGCCGGCTCACCCATGGAGGGGATGCGTACCACGCATGCCTTGATCCTCCGCACCCGCGCTTGCTGGATACGGCTGTTCGCCGCCCACGCCATCGGCAGGGCGCCGGAGATCAGCAAGCCTATGGTTATCGCCAGGTATCCTGCTCGACGGAGCATAATCCACCTCGGTTCGGGCGTTCAGGGTTCTATGTGCCTGGAGCCGGTTGACTGATCGCGCGGGGCGCGCTATCGCCTTCAGTTGCCAGGCACTCGAATGAGTTCGTTTCGTAAATCTGCGGGTACTGCGTTCATACCCACCGGCGGGCGCTCCGGCCCACTTCAAATCTTCAAGATCGTACAGCGGTTGCGGGGAACGAGTAAGGGAGTGTTGGAGTAGTGGAGTAATTGGGAAATCCATTACTTCCAAACTCCGCTACTCCGTTACTCCTTCCCCGCCGCCGGTATTCTCAACGCGCGGACTCGCGATCATTCCTCAAGAGCCTACAGCGGGTTGCCCTCGTAGAACGCGGCGCTGGCCGGGAGCTTGGGCGCCACCGGCAGCGTGACCGAATAGCTCGGCGCATTCGGGTCCGCCAGCCAGCTATTGATCACCGACTGAGCACTAGGTATGCCGTTCTGGCGAGTCGAAGACGGCGAGGCCCACGCCACTCGCTCCTGTCCGGTCCGCAAGTTCCGCACGCGCACCAACCGCCGGAGGTCGCCGTCGTAGCGATAGCGCAGGTTCGGCCGGAACGTGGGCAGCGCGCTGTAGGCCTGGGGCGGCTTCGTGGGATCCGAGAGCTTCCAGCCCGACGGATCGTAGTTGGGGTCTTCCAGCCACAGGTGACTCGTCCACCGAGCGCGCTCGGTCGGGTCCGCCGGCATGTTCTCGGTGATGGCGCCCACCACCTCGATGTCCACGTTCAACGGCTCCCGATAGAACGGGTAGTGATCCGTATTGATCGGATAGGTCGCCGGATCTTCCCGCACTCCGCTGTTCTGCGCGTAGTAGGCGCGCGTGTCATACGGGTCCGGCTGCTTGGTGGCATCCAGGTGGTCGTTGAAGAACGGCGGCGGGATCACGAACCAGGAGCCGGTGAACGCATACATCACCGCTTCGATGCGGATGGGCAGCGGACCCGTTTCCGGCAGCACGGCCACTTTACCTAACAGGTAGTCTTTGTCGTTCGCGGCGGTCGACAGGTCGTTCTGGATGCGGAACGTGTTGTCCAGCCCTTCCAGCAGGCGACCGGTGAGCGGCAGGAAGAACGTCTTCTGCTCGCGGTCCGGGTAGCGCCAGCTCGTCTCGCCCCAGTTCACCGTGGCGCCGGGCGAAATCTCGTGGAAGAGGTAGTAGTTCTGGTTTCCGGCGGCATAGACCGGCGTAGCGGGCGGCGGCGGGTTTCCGGCGAAGTCATACGGATCGCTCGCCGGGTTCGGCCAGGCCACGTTCAGGCTCGGCAGGTTCAGCGTCATCCGCGTTTCGCTGGTGGCGTCCGTGCGGTCGCCGCCGGCGTGCTTCACGTGGAGCAGCCAGCGCGGGAAAGCGGCCCCGAGGTAATCCGACAGGCTTGCCGTCTGGAACGCGAAGTCGAGCTCGCTGCCCGGCTGCATCCGGTAGAAGCCATCCACCGTGGGATCATCCGGATCGCCCGCCGGCGGGGTCACGTTACCGTGCGGCTGGGTAACGCGGGTGAAGGCGGTGGGGTTCAGCACCACGTTGTCCTGGGCGAGCAGGCTGACCTGCCAACCGGACGCCACGGTATCCGGCGAGCCGCCGCCGCGCATCTGCAGCAGGTTGCCCTCGATGTAGATCGTGCCGCCCGAGACGATGGTGAGCGGCTGCGGGTTCACGTTGCCCACGCCGGACAGGCCGCGAATGCGGATGCTGCCCTCGGCGAACACCACGCCGTTCTCGGGGTAGTCGTAGATCCGAGTCTGGCCCACCGGGGAGATCGTGTTGCTGGTCGAGTCGTAGTTGTAGAACAACCGCGGGTCGGAGGAGTTGCCCTGCGGCTCATTCGCCTGGCGGACGTCCGGATCGAAGCGGGTCACCACCAGCACGGGACGCAGGTTGTTGCTCGAGTCGTTCGCGCTCGTAAGCAGGATGTCGACAATCGGCGTCGGCGTCTTCCGGTCCGGATGGTCCGGCGTCTTGTCGATGGTCGGGGTGTAGCTATCCCCCGCCCAACTCGGCGTCGGCATCCGCTGCAGCCACTCGTCTTTTACGCGCGGCCGGTTCTTCGGGTACTGGATGTCGTCGTAGTTGTCGATGTAGAGACCCTTCGCCCGCTTGTCGGCCGGAACGGCGGGGACGACGGGGCTGGCGGGATCAAACGAACGGCGCGCCGTGTAGCGGTCGGTGAGGCCAAGCGCGCCGGTATTCACTTTCCGGCTACCCAGCAGGACCACGTCGCCGCTGTCGCGGGTGAGCTTGCGCCAGCGGTCGATGCCGGAGGCAACGTCGAGCTGATCGAGCAGCGGCGCGCCCTGGAGTCGAATGCTTCGGGCCGCGCCCACCGCGTCGGTCCGCAGGTGCCCCTCGTCGAGCGCTACGTACTGCGGCGTTCCGCCCTGGTTGACCAGCGGGACCGGATCGAAGGCGGGATCGGTGCTGGCCCGGAGCTGCCGCCAGGTGATGCGGGTATCGTTCCTGGGATCGTCGTCCTGGTCTTCAGTGCCCATCGGGCGCGCGGGAAGCGTCGCCGGCACGGCCGTTTGCGGCTCGAGGTCGCCCGCGGTAGCCCCGCTGCCGCCGTCGTCCATGATATCGATCCGGACGTCCGGATCGGTGGTCGTGCCGCCCACCGTAGAGCCGGGAGCCAGCTTGATCTCACCCTTTACGAACAGCCCCTCACCGCGGGATCCGTAGAAGCGGAGTACGTTCTTTCCGTAGAACTCCACGTCCGTGTTGCTGCGAATAGTGCCTTCGAAGAGCGCCGGGAACACCAGCGTTCGCTGATTGGTGGCACTCACCGGGTAGCGCGGGTCGTAACCGGGGTTCTGGATCAGCGGCGTGCCGATAGGAGCGGGGCCGGTCTCGTTGGTGTGATTCGTGATCCACCAGAGTTGGTCCAGCAGGCCCACGGGGACGTAGGCTTCTACCTTACGGTAGGAAGAGGCGCTCGGGGTGCCGCGCGTGGCGGTCGGGTCGCTCAAGAAGCTCGGGTCGTTGGGATCGAACTCGCCCGGGCGGCCGATCGACTCGATGTGAATCATCCCGGAATTCTGCTGCACCTGGGCACCGCTGGATGCCAAGGCGCTTTGCGCTTCGAGCGCCGGCTCAAACGTCACGCGGAGCAAGAACCGGCCTCTGCCGGTGGCATACCGCACAAACGGGCGCGCGAAGTTGCCGCCGTCGCTGAGCCATTCGTAGTCGGGGTCCAACTGCCGCTGCGGCACCGTGCCGCCCGGGTAGCGCCAGAGCGGCTCCGTGGGCATCGGGCGCCAGTCCGCGCCATCCACGCTGGACTTGAACTGGTTGGACGCAAACTGCAGGCCGGCCATCGCCAGGGTCAGCGCTTCGTCCGTCTTCCCCTGCCGGGTCACCCGGGTGAGGTTCCGCAGCAAGGTGGTGACGAAGATCGCGCCCAGGATAACCAGCAGGAACAGGATTGCCAGCGCAAGGATGAGCGTCTGGCCGCGCCGGCGTTGTTTCACCACGGAGACACGGAGACACGGAGAGAATGAGTTCATAGGACCCTCCGCACGATTCCGTTTTTGAGCACGGGTACGCAGAAGTTGATCAGAAGTCCGACAGACATACGGCTCAATTTCAAATAGGTGATCAACTGGGCTTCGTGGATGGGCAGCAGTGCTTCCACGGCTTTCAATTCGATCACGACGGTCTCCTCGACAACCAAGTCGATCCGGTAACCGCACTCAAGCTGCAACCCCTTGTAGACGAGCGGTAGAGGCACCTGGTTCCTTACACGCAGCCCACAGTGTTCCAACTCATGCATGAGACACTGCTCATATGCAGACTCAAGAAGACCTGGACCCAGAGCGCGGTGCACCTCAATGGCGGCTCCAATGATCGCCTCGGTAAGCTCCCGCTCTCGCAGCATTTCCTCAGCCCCTCTCCGCTCCGTGCCTCGGTGTCTCCGTGGTGAATCCTCTATTTCATATTCCGGATCAGCACCCGCTCCGCCACTTCGAACGGGAGCGATTCCTGCCGACGGCGAGTGTACTGCACCACGCCCAGATTCACGTTGGCCAGCTCTTTCGTTTCGTAACTGACCCGGACGACGTCGTCACGCTGCGTGGTCTGGAACCGGTAGCGGACGTAGGGCTTGTAGCGAGTCCAATCCTCGTTGTTCGACAGCACAATGGCGCCGGTCACGTAATCGATTGAATACTCGTTGACGTCCTGGGGAACCGTGTCGTTGTCCGGGTAAGGATTAGTTCGCCCGGTAATGGCGGCGATCCCGCTCCAGCCTACTCGCCGCATCGGGTTGGCGAAGGTGCCGGTCACCGTGTCGAACTTCTGGACCACCTCGGAACCCGGCAGGATGAAGGCGCTGGTGAATGCGGTCTTCACGTCGCCGAATTGGAGCGGGATGGCCGGGGTGGTGGACGCCTTGTCCTGCGTGAGGTCGATGGAGTAGGTGAGCGGGTCAACGTCCGAGGTGTAGTACTGCTCGAGTACGGAGCCCGCCGCCTGGCTCGTATCCACGCGGGGGAACGTCGTCGTCACCTTGCCGGCCACGGAGTCGAAGCCGATCATCCGGCCACGGGTACCGCCGGCGCTATCGAAGAGCGTGGTGCCGTTCTGCAGCACCTGGATGTGGGGGCCGGACTTGATTCCGCCGGACGCCGCCGGGCTGATCGCAAGCGCGGTGGGGATGGGAGACTTGCCGTCGCTCTGCACCTCGCCGGTCCAGTGCCCGTGCTCCAGCTTGAACTCCACCGCCGGGAGGTCTGCGGGGCCCACGCCACCCAGCAGGTACTGGTTGGTCTCTCGGTTCGGCTTCGCGACCTCGTCGCTCACCGGGCTAGGCGTCCAGTGGCAGAGGGCATGCGGCATGAACTTTCCGCCGACTTCCAGCCACCGCACGGCGTCCGAGGTCTCGGCGTCCATGATCGTGACCGTGGCGTCCTTCCACCATTGGTAGCGCGGCTTGCTCGTACCGCCGATCGTTACCACGGTGGGGTCGTAGAAGAAGTCCGGATTCGGCAGCCCGCTCGGCAGGTTCCAGTTTGCGTACCGAGGGTCGGACGGATCGAACTCGACCCGGTAGAGGCAGTAGGTGTTGAGCGTGTTGTTGTTCGGAATGAAGGTGGACTTGAACAACAGCAGGTTGTCGTAGACCGGCGAGCCACTGACCTGGAGGCCCGGGTTCTTCAGGCCGAGGAAGTAGGCGGTGATGCGGCTATCCGGCTCGCCGTTCGCTACCGGCCGCAACTCCACCGGCGCGCCGCCGTGGCGCGGACAGCCGTCGAGGGCAATGGCGTCGTAGTTGAGGCCGGTGCTGCCCGAGGGATCCACGTCCGTAGGCGTGACGAAGTGGTTATTGCGGACGTCGTAATACTGCATCCGCGGCAAGCGCATTGCGATGACGCCGCCGCGCACCCGGTACTTCTCCGGCACCGCACCGCCGGCGGGCCGGGCGCGGTTACGGGCGAAGGTCCAGGAGTTGTAACCCCACAGGCTGAGATCGCGCGGCTCGTAGACCTCGGTCGCGATGGAGAGGTCCTTTACGATGCGCCGCATGGCGTTGCGCACCGAATCCTGCGCCTGGATCGAGGCGTTGGCCCGCGCGGACATGTCCAGCGCCCGGGATAGCGGCACGAACATGATGGCCATCAACACCGCCGTGATGGCAATGACGACGAGCATCTCGACGAGCGTGAAGCCCTTTCGCCGCCTCGGGCAATTGACAATTGATAATTTCAAATTGCCAATTGTCAATTTCGTTACGCCTGATTGCGGGTTCATGGTTATCGGGACTCCTCGCGGGTCAGGACGGTCGCGCGCTGCCGGTGCCGCCAGCGGTTTCCATCTTTCCACACGACGTGAGTATGAAGCGAGGCGCCGCGCACGCCGGTAATCTGAACACTGCCGGCCACCACGTCCGGATCCCCCGCCAGATCGGCGGCGGCGACGCGGTCAGCGTGGTCAACTCGCGCCCACCAGAGGCGGTTGTAGGGCGAAGGCAGTGAGGGGGACGAGGCCGCAGTGGGGCTGGTGATCTGGTGGAGCTCACCGATTACCGTACGCAACTGCTGGTTCGTGCTGCCGGAAGGCAGCGCAGGATCTTGCCACAGATACCGGTAGTCCACGGCCACGGTCTTCTCACCGTCCAGCGGCGGGAACAGCAGGTAGCCGTTCTGCGACGGGAAGTACTCCCGCTCCTGCAGGCTGGCGATGGCCGTCTGCATGTAGTACTGGTTGTAGGGCTTGTAGGTGGCTACCGCCATGTCGTTGTAGGTACGGTAGTAGATCCGGACCCGCCGGCCCGCCGGGTCGAACGCGATGGGAGTACCGGCACCCGGGCCGGACTGCATCCCGAAGGGCGGCTGCCAGATCAGCGGCTGCCCGGCGCTGCGGCCTTCGTACTTCCAGAGGTGGATGTTGCCGCTGCCGTAGTCAATCTCCCCACTCGTATTCGCGCCCGTCTTCTGAAGCGTCCGGCTATCGATCTGGTAACCCGTCTCCAGGTCCACGATCACCAGGTCCACGCCGGGAGTGCCCGTGCGAGACGAGGTGTCCGGGTAGTAACGCTGAAGCCCCTGGTATTCGAACGTGTTGGTGGACGCGGCCTGTCCGGACACGAAGTTGATGGTGTCTTCCGTGTCGCCGACTTTCTTGATCGAGTCCGCCGCCAGCTTGATGATGTAAACCTCATCGCCGGACGGGGTCCCGCCGGACGCTCCATTGAGCATGCTGCCATCCGGATCGAGCGGCACCAGCGTGATGTTGGCGTCCTCGTGCAGGATGTGCCAGTCATCCACGTCGTAGTCGATCTGCGCCGTTAGACCGCGGCCCTGCTGGAGGGGCAACGGGGTAGTGGACGCGAGCGGGTTGAAGCCGAGCAGTCCGAAGACGCTGTCGTAGACTTTGAACTCGTACGGATCGCTGCCGAACGGGGTCGCGGCGGCGATCTTCACGAAGTACCGGTAGAGGAAGTCGGACCCCGTGTCGATCGATGCGCCGGACAGCGACCCGCTCAGGTCATACGCTACGGCGCCGGACGGGACGGTAATGCTAAACGTGGCCGGCGCCTGGACCTGCTGGTTGGAGCCGTTCCGGTAGGTGAAATCCACCTTGAACTGCCGCGGATAGGAGACGGCATTGAAGTAAAGGTGGGCACTCTGGTAGTCGATGCCGTAGCCGAAGTCACCGAGCCGCTGGAGCTCCGATCGGTCGCTGGCATCGATTCGATTGAGCGCGCTTGGTCCGCTGATGGGAATCGTGCTGTCGACGAGCCGCACTTCGACCCGGCGCAGCGCCGTTCCCGAGTACGCGGAAATCCCAAGGGCGGCCGGGGCCATGGCCGTATCCGAATAGAGCGGGCCGAACATCGGACGATACAGGGAGGCGCGCTCGCCGTTCGGGGCGGTTCCGGCAGGCGGCAACGCGATGTGCTCGCCGATGACGCGCCGGGCCTGGTTCACGTCGGAGAAACGTGGGTCATCCGGCGGCGTGCCGGAGAATCCGGGAACCGGGTACTGGCGGAAGGCGGTGAACAGGTCCTGCGGCGTGAGGCCGAAGCGAATGGCCCCGGTATTCGGATCGATACCGACCACGGCGTTCGGCAGGTTTTCCCGGCGCCCGCGCAGCTCTTCCTCGTTCTTCGTCATCTGCCCCGTCGCCATCGTGGCGTTGGCGGTGAACCCGAGGTTCGCGAAGCCTTCCGGGAACAACCGCGCCAGGGCGGCGAAGCCCACGATCAACACCACGAGGACGACCAGCACTTCGACGAGGGATACGCCTCGCCGCCTGCTGTTTCGCGCGCGGCGGTCTCTGGTGGTTATCAGCGGCTGCGCCATCATAGCTCGAAAGACCTGACTGAAGGAGGCACGCACCCGGATAACTCACCGGGGCCTCCCCCGCTGTGGAGAAGAACGAACGAAGACTAGGGCTTCGGAGATACCTGCCACGGGCAGCCCTGCGGCTGTGTGCCGGAGCTCGGGGCAGTGCAGCTACTCGGCCAGTAGGCCACGGTGTCGGCGGGCAGCTTCTGCACACGCCCACTCAGGAAGGCGACCAGTGCCAACCGCTCGCGTGCCGGGTTACCCGCCACATCCATGTCCGTGTGGTAGAGACACCAGGTCACCACGGTGCTGTCCGGCGGATCCTTGTAGACCAGCTGCCGCGGCTCGTCGAAGATGCTCGGGCCCGCCGTGTTCCACTGGCGGCGGTAGTGAATCTCTAGCGCCGGAGTGACGCCCGCCGCGTTGCTGTTCGGACGGCGCTGGAAGTCGTAGCTGCTGAAGCTGAACATCCCGTACGGCGTCACCACGCCGGTAGCCGGGTCCTGCCCCGCCGCGGCTGCACCGGTCATTGGATTGATCGGCGCCACCAGCGACCGGTCGTTCGTCTTCACCAGCGACTCGGGGCAGTTGAAGACCTTCTCGTCCTTCACGTAGTCCGGGTAGAGCCGGGTTCCGGGAGCGCCGCCATAGCTGATGCCGTACAGGGCATCCGGATAGACTCGCCAGTCGTCCTTGTACATCTGCAGGCCCTGGATGATGGAATGCATGTTGGACATGCAGCCACCTTCGCGGGCATTCTTACGAACCGTGGCCATGACCGGGAAGAGGATAGCGGTCAAGAGCGCGATGATCGCGATGACCGTAAGCAACTCAACCAGCGTGAAGCCGCGCGAACTACGACGAGGGGAGGCGAGGGGGATCATCCGAGTATCTCCGTTCTTCTCTGGCAGACGTTCCAGGACCAGGCTTTGTTCCGGAATGGACGTTCAGGCCTCAACAATCCGCCAACGCCCCCGGCCCACCAGTTACGGCTGCACCTGCCACGGATATTTGCCGTCTGAACCGGGCCAACCGGTCAAGAACGCGGCGTCCGTATCCTTCACGCGGCCACTGAGGAAAAGTACCAATGCCCGAGAACCCGGCTTGGGGTTGCCGGCGGCATCAAAGTCTGCGTGGTTCAAGCACCAGGTCACCACCGTATCGGCGGGCGGGTCCTTACGAATCAACTGCCGAGCATCCGCGGTGAGGCCCTGGTTGGCGCCCGTCCAGGTCCGGTTGTAGTGGAGGATTGCGGCACCGGTGAGGGTGTTGGGCTGGTAACCGAAGTCGTAGCTATCCATCGCGGGGAACGACATCGTGCGGCCCAACACGTCTTTGGCCGCGGCGCCGGTCATCTTGTCAATCGGGTTGACCAGCGTCATGTTCTTGCGGTTCTGCGGAAGGGCGCTGGGGCAGGTAAACGTCTCCGGATCGCGCACGTAGTCGGAACTGGACAGGCGAGTGCCGAGCGGACCGCTGTTGTAGGACACGCCGTAGAGCGCGTCCGGGTATTGCTTCCAGTCCGCCTGGTACATCTTCAACGCCTGGTAGATCGACTTCATGTTCTCGCCGCACTTCGCCTTGCGCGTGGCATCCCCCACGGACTTGAACACGGGGAAGAGGATGGCCGCCAAGATGGCGATAATCGCAATCACCACGAGCAGCTCGATCAACGTGAAGCCGCGGCGGGATCGTGGCACTGAAAGAGTCATGGACCTTCTCCAGGAATGCATTCGCTCAGCAGACGCGTGGCGGCTCGATCTTGTTCGGCCGAGAACCTTATCACAGGCAAACAGCGCACCGTCTGACGACGGTGCACCTCATCATTGTTTCACCGCCACCCCACCTGAAGACCTCTTCCCAGGCTAGCGAGCGGCGTATTCCGGTTTCGAATTTGGTTGACTGCGGAGAGATGACAGTGGCCGGCGCGTAACGCAGCCATCGATCGGTATCGCTAATCCCACGGCAGCTGGGCGAGCGATTCCGGTGAAAAACCAAGTTGGCTCGTGGCATACCAGTAGATGACTTGCCTACCGAAAAACATGGCGAAAAGCGTGCCGGCTACCAGGTAGGGGCCGAACGGGATGAATCGCGGACCGGGGTCGCTCTCGAACAACTGGTCCATCTCCTGGGACCACGCCTTCTCATTTCGCAGCCATTCCCGGAGCCCGTAGCGCATCAGCAGCACCGTACCGGCAATGACCGCGACTGCAACGCCGATTCCGAGTAGATGCTGACCCGCGCCGATCACCGCCGCACCCCAGAGGCCGCCTACCGCCAGCCAAGTAGCCGCGACCGTCCACAGCCGGCCCCAACGGCTGCTTGGCGGGAGGGTTGGGGCGACGGCCTCGTCTGCACCATCCGGAGAACCCGGCCCGTCTACGGCGCCGCGGTGGGCGGCGAACGATTCGTCCAGTACCGGACCTTCTTCAGTTCTCCGTTCTTCGCTGGAAAGCGTGAGCGATTCCGGCATAGGTGCTGTTTCCGGCTGCGGAGCGCCCTCCGGCGCGGCTGTGGCTTCCGCGCGGCCGGCCAGCCACATTCCGGTCAACCCGCCCACGGTACCCAGTCCGACCGCAACGATGAACGCGATCACGACGAGCGGCCATGGAATCAGGAACGCGGCCATGGCTGCCAGCAGGAGCGAGTCGCCCGCGCCCATCGCTTCGCGGCCCAGGAGCGCGGTGGTCAGGGTCACGAACTGCCAGAGGAACCAGAACGCCAGGAGCGCTCCGATCACGGACAGGGGAAGCGGCAGCGTCCATGGGGTACCGGGGATCGTCTGCCAGAGCGGGCGGTGCCCCTGACTGATTAGCGCGGCGTCCTTCACGACAGCCGCAATCACCGCCACGAGCACCGCGAGATCGGGGATCTCGTAGTGCTCCAGGTCGATGAAGAAGATCGTGATCAGCGCGGAGACGAAGATCATTCCCGAAATCGCGGACCAGTTGCGCGCGGTGTCGGAGAACGAATCGGGGGCGTAGACTGCGAATCGGAAGTAGATCGCGAGGAACGCCAGCGCAGTGAAAAGCTCGACCCAGAAGTAGCGCCAGGAGAACGCCTTCTTGCAATACCGGCAGCGCGAGCGGAACCAGAGCTGGCTCAGCAGCGGCACCATGTCCGGGAAGAACGCCAACCGGTGATTGCAGTTGGGGCAGTGGGAGGGAGGGTCGGAGAGCGACTCGAAACGGGGAAGTCGCCACACGCAGACATTCAAGAAGCTGCCGGTGACGGCCCCGAAGACGAAGGCCACGAAGGCCCAGTAGTAGGTCCAGAAGTCAGAGCCCATTTACCGACCCGCGCAGTGAGAACCAAAACAGTGCGGAGTAGTGACGCCATTGCGAACAGCTGGCGCCACTACTCCATATTCCCGATCCCGACCAGAGGATGCGGCAAGAACCATCGGAGACGGGGCGGCTTATTCGCCGCCGCCCTTGTCGTCGCCGCCGCCACCGGAGAGGCTCTGAATGATACTGACCATCGGCATGAACATGGCCACGACGATGAAGCAGACGATGCCGCCGAGCAACACGATCATGATCGGCTCGATGGCGGAAGTCAAACTGTCCAGAGCCGCATCCACTTCCTGTTCGTAGAAGATGGCGACCTTGGTCAACATCGCGTCCAGGGCGCCAGACTCCTCCCCGATGCTGATCATCTGCACGACCATCGGAGGGAAGAGACCGCTCTTCTTCAACGGATCGCCGATCCGGTCTCCTTCTCGAATGCGCGCCCGGCAGTGCATGATGGCTTCTGCCAGGATGTCGTTATCAACCGTTCCGGCGACCGTCTCCATCGCCTGGAGGATGGGAACGCCGGAAACCAGGAGCGTGCCGAGCGTCCGGGAGAAACGGGCGAGGGCGATCTTGTGATTCAGGCTGCCGAATACCGGCACTTTTAGCTTCAACCGGTCGATCACGCGTTTACCGAACTTGGTGCGCCCGAACATCTTGTAGGCGATGGAAAACCCGAAAGCACCCGCAAAGAGCGCAAGCTGTCTCCAGGGGAAGCCGCCGGTAAAGAGGTTGCTGATGTTGATCAGCAACATGGTCATTACCGGGAATTCCTTCACGCCGAGTTCTTTGAACAGGTCGATGAACTTCGGCACGATGAAGGTGACGAGACCTAAAACGATGAGCACCGCCACGACGAGCACGATGACCGGGTAGGTCATGGCGGACTTCACCTTCCGGCGAAGCTCCACGTCCTTCTCCAGGAAGTGGGA
>Ga0255338_1002354_pt1 | contig 28342 bp, 31 predicted proteins | sample MeOH1_35cm_T4_19_FD_203715 | JGI IMG/M metagenome (GOLD analysis project Ga0255338, IMG submission 203715) | Sandy soil microbial communities from University of British Columbia, Vancouver, Canada - MeOH1_35cm_T4_195 | ecosystem: Engineered > Artificial ecosystem > Sand microcosm > Unclassified ...
CTCAGCCTGGATATCGGTGAGGATAAACCGCGTCAGGTGTTTGCCGGTATTAAATCGGCTTATGATCCGGCCACTCTGGTGGGGCGTTTAACAGTGATGGTTGCCAATTTAGCACCGCGTAAAATGAAATTTGGCATGAGTGAAGGCATGGTGCTAGCTGCGAGCGATGAGCGCGGCGGTCCGTTTATTCTAAGTCCGGATGCCGGTGCGCAGTTAGGTATGCGCGTAAAATAATGTTATGATGTGAACAATTCAATTGTGGGAAAATATCACACATACTGGCGCAGTCAATTGACGGCCTTGAGTTTAGATCTTAATAGATATGCACTAATGTAAAACACAATTTATGTGTAAGGAAAGGAAGTTGTAATGAAATTTATACATGCTCAATTATTGGCAGTTTTGTTTTTTTCCAGCCAGGCAATGGCAGATGATAGTAATCTTAAAACCATATTAGGTGGTGGCGTAGGTGCCGCTGCAGGCACTGCCATTGGTGGTGTGATGGGTGGCAAAACCGGTGAAGTAGTAGGCGGTGCTGTAGGCGGCGGGTTGGGCGGTGCAGTGACCACTAAAGGTGAAGGCCAGGCAGGTGCTGTCATCGGCGGTGCAGCAGGCGGTGCAGGTGGTGCCTACGTTGGCCGTAAAACCAGCGGCAGCAAAACAGGTGCAATTGTCGGCGCTGGTCTTGGTGGTGCAGGCGGTGCAGTTGTTGGCAAGATCATTGCCGAGCCTGAAAGGTCCTATGGACATGACTATGATAATCGTCGCCATTACAAGCATAAGCATGGCAGGGGTAATGCTTACGGACATGACGATTACTATGATCATGATTATTATGAACATCGTCGTCATGATGATTAATCCATGCGGATCAATTAGATACATTAAATAAAAAAGCCCCGGAATCGGGGCTTTTTTATTGGGTGGGACTTAACTGCCGGTAAAACTACAGTTACTTTTTATCTGCTGCTTCTTTGTCGGCTTTTGCTTTTTTTGCAGCAGCCTTGTCTGCTTTTTCTTTCTTGGCTGCTTCTTTGTCTGCTGCTTTTTTTGCTTTTGCTTTATCAGCTTTGGTATCGGATTTCGTCGCATTATCCTTATCCTCTACTTTTGGCTCTTTTGCAGGTTTATCAGCTTTAGTAGATTTTTTAGCTTTTGCGGGTTTGTCTTCTTTAGCTTCTTTCTTTACTGCTTCCTCTTTGACTTCTTTTGTATCTGCGGTTTTTCCACTGGTAGCAGCCTTTTCTGTTCCTACAGTTTTATCTTTGGCTGATTTCTCGGCTTTACCCTCTTTGGTTTCTTTTTTTGCTTTTGTCTCTTTAACTTCTTTTGTTTCCGTAGTTTTTCCGCTGGCAGCAGCTTTTTCCGAGCCTACGGTTTTGTTGTCTTTAGCGGGCTTAGTCTCTTTCACAGGTTTGTTTTCTTTAGGTGCGGCAACGGTAGTTTTACCGCTGACAGTTACATCTTTACGCACATTTTCTAAAGTGACGGCACCAATGCCATCTACTTTTTCCAGTTCATCAACTGATTTGAAACTGCCATTTTTTTTGCGGTAATCGATAATAGCCTGCGCCTTCACCGGGCCAATACCATTTAGGCTTTCGAGTTCAGCCTGTGTCGCTGTATTGATGTTAACGCCAGCTAATGCACTAAAGCTGATGCTTAAAAAGGTAAATAATACGAATAACATTTTTTTCATTTTTGATTCTCCGTAAATTTTAGACTGAATTAAAACTGACCGATTGTTTTTTAAAGTCAAACAACTGAGTAGCATCATAGCGCAAATGCAGAAAATAGGGATACTTCTTTGGTTATCTCTTGTTACATTCTGCGTGGATTGCTTCTAACGCGGCAAGTGGATTGTCAGCTTGTGTGATAGGCCTGCCAATGACAAGATAACTGGCACCAAGCGCCAGCGCTTCAGCTGGGGTGACAATCCGCGATTGGTCATCCTTGCTCGCATTTGCGGGGCGTATGCCAGGCGTTACCAGGCAAAATTTGTTGCCTAATTGTGCGCGTAACATCTTTGCTTCAAGCGCGGAACATACAACACCGTCCAGACCTGCTTGTTGCGTAAGTTTAGCCAGGTTCAGCACGTGCGTTGCCAAGTCAGTATGAATGCCAATCTGGTTCAGGGTTTGCTGGTTCATGCTGGTCAGCACGGTAACAGCGATTAACAGCGGTTTGTTTGCGCTGCTATCTACTGCCAGTTTTGCGGCTTGCATCATTTCAGTGCCGCCGCTGGCATGCACATTGAGCATCCAAATACCTAAATTGCTTGCAGCAGTACATGCTTTGGCGACGGTATTAGGAATGTCGTGAAATTTTAAATCCAGAAATACGCCAAAATTTGAGCGTGCCAGATTCTCAACGAATTGCGGTCCTGCTGCGGTAAAAAGCTCCTTACCTACTTTTAACCGACAAAGTGTCGGGTCGAGTTGGTTAACTAATTTAAGTGCACTCGCAGCATCTGCATAATCGAGGGCAACAATAATTTTTGGGTCATTGGTTTGATTGAAATTTGATTGCATAGTCTTCAGTATTTATCTTTTTAGATTGCCTTTAATCATGCCGCGATGAATATCAAACGGTAGCGGGTTCAGCAGGCAATGCTTCCCAAGCGTTACAGGCGGGACATTGCCAATGGTGGTACTTGGCCTTAAATCCGCATTGCTCGCAGTGATAAGCAGTTTTGTTGCCTATAGCATGACGCACAGCTTGTTGCATGAGTTGGGTGTCCTGCAGATTACCATTCTGAGGATGACTGGTTTCCAGAATCGCACGCGCCTGTAATAACTGATCAAGCGTAGTTAAACTAGGCATTTTGATGAGTTCGTTGCGTGCCAGCTTTGCTGCACTTTCGGCGCCTTCTTCAGCCAATGTGGCTTCATACAATACATTAAGCAAAGATGTAAGTTGGTATGTCAGTAAATAAGTTCGTAGTAAGTTCAAGCCGTCAGCCGTTTGATTTAAGGCGCGGTAACTGGCCAGTATTTTGGGTGCGATCAAACCAAGATACTCTGGCTTTTGAAATTCGATGCGTTTCCAGGTGGAAATAGCGGCCTTGTGATCATTAGCTTCGGCTTCTAGATCACCTAATAGTACGTTGGCACGTACACAGTTCTTGTTGGCGTTAAGTGCAAGGTCCAATTCAAACCTGGCCGTATGGATGTCATTCGCCAGCTTGGATTTTACGGCCATTTCACAGTAGTAATGTGCGATTTCAATCCGGAACGGCACACCGGAAATTCTTTCAAGCTCAGTGGCCGCTTTTATTGCGCGCTCCCATTCGCGTTCGCGTACATATATTTCAAGTAATGCACGCAAAGCAGGCTGGCGGTATCTGTCATCATCCAATGACTCAAAAAGCTCTTCTGCACGGTCAAACAGGCCGGCTTTTAAGTAGTCTTGGGCCAATTCGGCGGTGACGGCAAGTTTCTGCTGCGGTTCAAGCTCTTTTTTTTCCAGTAAGTTTAGATGCAAATGGATTGCACGGTCGACTTCGCCGCGTTTTCTGAACAGGCTGCCTAATGCAAAATGTAACTCCAGAGAGTCTGAATTGGCTTGCACGGCTTCAGTAAAAGCCTCGATAGCCTTATCGTGCTGATTGGTGATGAGGAAATTTAGCCCTTTAAAGTAAGCGGCAGGGAGCGCCGTAGATTCAGCGAGCAGCTGTTTAAGATCGACACGGGCTGCTAACCAGCCCAAGCTAAAAAATAGAGGTAACGCAAGCAGCCACCAAAACTCGAATTCCATTTAATTTCACTTTTTTAATGGTAAATGTACATCAGGCTACATTTTACCTGAATAGTGGGTTGCATCATAAAAAAAACGGCAGCTCGAAGGCTGCCGTTTTAAATGGAACTTAAAAGCAATTGTTAGCTTAAATCAACACGCTCACGTAGTTCCTTCCCTGCTTTAAAATGCGGTACGTGTTTTTCTGGCACCTGCACTTTACTGCCGGTTTTTGGATTACGACCCAAGCGCGGCGGACGATAATTCAAGCTAAAGCTTCCAAAGCCTCTTATTTCAATGCGCTCGCCAGTAGCCAGGTTATCAGACATTGCGTCTAGAATTGCCTTTACTGATAGCTCGGCATCTTTCATCACTAATTGCGGGAAACGTTCCGCAAGCAGTGTGATTAGCTCAGATTTTGTCATTCTTATTTGCCTTTTTTAACTACTTATTATTTTTTGCTGTCTAGCTTAGCTTTTAATAATGCACCAAGATTGGTTGTACCGGCAGTTGCACCGTCATCCGGCAATTGAGCAGCTTCTTTTGTTTTAGCAGATTTAGCTTTAGGTTTAGCTTCTGATTTTTCTTCAGAAGATGCACCTGATGGATCAGCAGTCAGTTGTTTTACGCCTAATGAAATGCGTTCTTTTTCAACATCGATTGCTAAAATCACAGCTTGAAGCTCGTCACCTTTTTTGAAGTTGCGGATTGCTTCTTCGCCAGATTGTGTCCATGACAGATCAGACAAGTGAACTAAACCGTCGATACCGCCTGGCAAACCGATGAATACACCGAAGTCAGTGATTGATTTGATTTGGCCTGAAACTTTGTCGCCTTTAGCGTGGGTTGCAGAGAAATCATCCCAAGGGTTAGCCTGGCATTGTTTCATACCTAATGATAAACGACGACGTGCTTCGTCGATTTCAAGGATCATCACTTCAACTTCGTCACCTAATTGTGCAATTTTGCCTGGGTGAATGTTTTTGTTTGTCCAGTCCATTTCTGAAACGTGAACCAAACCTTCGATACCTGGTTCGATTTCAACGAAAGCACCGTAATCAGTCAGGTTGGAAACTTTACCGAACAGGCGTGTACCTACTGGGTAACGGCGTGTCAATGCAACCCATGGGTCATCACCCAATTGTTTGATGCCTAATGAAACACGGTTTTTCTCTTGATCGAATTTCAGGATTTTCGCTTCAACTTCTTCACCAACAGTCAGAACTTCTGATGGGTGTTTTACACGGCGCCATGCCAGGTCAGTGATATGCAGCAAGCCATCGATGCCGCCCAGATCAACGAATGCACCGTAGTCAGTGATGTTTTTAACGATACCTTTAACTACTGCACCTTCGGTCAATGTGCCGATCAATGCTTCGCGGTCAGCGCCAGCGCTAACTTCCATTACAGCACGGCGTGAAACAACGATGTTGTTGCGTTTACGGTCAAGCTTGATCACTTTCAGATCACATTCTTTGTTTTCGAATGGGGTAGTGTCTTTAACCGGACGTACGTCAACCAATGAGCCTGGCAGGAATGCCATGATGCCGTTTACTGATACGCGTAAACCGCCTTTAACTTTACCGCTTACGAAACCTTTGATGATGCGGCCTTCGTTCATTGCGTCTTCAAGGTCTAACCATGTTTCCATGCGTTTAGCTTTTTCGCGTGAAAGTACAGTTGAACCGAAGCCGTCTTCGAGTTTTTCAATGGCTACTTTTACAAAGTCACCTACTTGAACTTCAAGTTCGCCTTGAGCGTTACGGAATTCAGCAGCGTCGATAACGCTTTCAGATTTAAGACCAGCGTTAACAATCACGTGATCGTTATCAACTGAGGTTACTTCAGCCGTGATTACTTCGCCAGAACGCATTTCCTGACGAGCCAAGCTTTCTTCAAAAAGCGCAGCAAAAGATTCCATGGGTGAAGCAGATGATTTAGAAGTAGAAGCCATTAAATAAAATTACCTAAAAATTAATCCCACCTAGCAGTGGGGTGATTAAAAAAACTGCCAATCTGTGTGAGTAGGCAGGACTTATAAATTAGTACAAAAACTTTAAGAGTTGAATTATAACTAAAACATTGAAAAATAAAAGACTATTTGTGAATTTTATGCTGAAAATTTTGTAAAACGATGTTAACTGCCTCTGAAATACCTAAATTATCAGTTTCCAGCAAGATGGCATCTTGTGCCATGACGAGCGGGGCGCTGGATCTTCCTTTGTCCCTTGCGTCACGTTCTTGCAGATCCAGCAGGATATTTTCGTAGTTAGCGGGCTGGTTTTTACCTTGCAATTGCTTATAGCGCCGTTCTGCCCGTGTTTCTGTAGATGCTGTCAGAAATACTTTTAACTGTGCATCCGGGAATATCACGGTGCCCATGTCACGTCCGTCTGCCACCAACCCGGGCGGTTGACGGAAGCTATGCTGCAAATCAATCAGTGCTGTTCTAAGCAGCGCGTGCACCGCGACTTGCGAGGCGCCTTTGCCCATTGCTTCGGTACGGATTTCATCCGAAATATCGCTGTTATCGAGATAGACCTGATCATTTTTAAATTGAATATCAAGCGTTTTTGCACACGCTGCAACCGCCGATGCGTTACCCCAATCAATGCCATTTTGTTGTGTCGCAAAGGCCACGACACGATAAAGTGCGCCTGAATCCAGATACTTGAAACCAAGCTTCTCGGCGACAAGTTGGGCAACCGTGCCCTTGCCTGAGGCGGAAGGGCCGTCTATGGTAATCACGGGGATATTATTGAGGAGAGTATTATTCATTTTTAAAACTTAAATAAATTCAGTGCATTAACTAAGCGACCAGCTTTTTAAACTCTGTAAAATAGTTCGGGAAGGTTTTTGCTACACAATTCGGGTCGTTAATCACTATCGACACATTACCCAATGATATAAGTGAAAAACACATGGCCATGCGATGGTCGTCGTAGGTGTCAATGACTGCATTTGGAGTAAGCAGTGCCGGTGGCGTGATCTTGATGTAGTCAGCGCCTTCTTCAACAATTGCACCCACTTTACGCAGTTCGGTTGCCATTGCCGCGATACGGTCAGTTTCTTTCACGCGCCAACTGGCAATATTGCGTAAAGTGGTAGTGCCGTCGGCAAACAGGGCGAGTATGGCTAATGTCATGGCAGCATCCGGAATATGGTTGCAATCAAGATCAATTGCCTTGAGTTTATCTGCTTTGCTTGCGGTTATATGGTTTTCGCCATAAGTGATGTGGCCGCCCATCAGTGCCAGTGCTTCGGCAAAGCGCACGTCGCCCTGGATGCTGTGCTTGCCTAAACCTTCCACCGTAATATTGCCAGCTATGGCGCCAGCAGCCAGGAAATACGATGCGCTGGAAGCATCTCCCTCAACAAATATCTGTTTTGGTGAGGCGTAGCTGCTGTTGGCTGGAATAGTAAAGCTTTGCCAGCCATCGCGTTCCACATGTATGCCGAATTTGGCCATTAAATTGAGGGTGATCTCAATGTAGGGTTTTGAAATGAGTTCGCCAACCACCTCAATGGTAGCTCTTTGTTTTGTTAGGGGCAGTGCCATCAGCAGGGCGGTTAAAAACTGGCTGGAAACATCACCGCGGATTTTAATGGTTTTGCTTAAATCCAGCTTTGGCGGTGATATTTTTAATGGCGGGAAGCCTTTGTTCGCCAGGTATTCAATCGATGCGCCAGCCTGTACCAGCGCATCCACCAAGTCGCCAATGGGCCGTTCATGCATGCGCGGTATGCCGGAAAGAGTGTAATTGCCGCCTGAAAATGCCAGTGCGGCGGTGAGTGGCCTGAATGCCGTGCCGGCATTGCCCAGAAACAAGTCCGCATCTTTGTTGGGAAAATTGCCGTTACAACCCGTCACTCTCCACGCATTTTCGGCAAAATTTTCCAGCTTGACCCCTAGTGCTTGCAGTGCTTCCAGCATGCGCGATGTGTCGTCTGAGGCCAGTAAATCGCGTATCTCGGTAACTCCATTGGCAAGTGCCGCCAGTAACAATGTGCGGTTTGAAATACTTTTGGAGCCGGGCAGGGTGATTGTACCTTGGGCGCGGGTACTGGCAGGTAGGGTGAGCTGTTCCATTTTCTTAGATTTTTATGCTTAAATTTTTATGATGGTGTTTTTAGTCTTATTTTTAGACTTATTTCCTGGAGTCGCCCCAGTTATTGCGTGCAATACTTGCACGCTCAAACAGGGCTTGCAGGCCTTCACCATCTTCACGCTTTAGTAATTCATGCAGTCTGGCAAGTTCAAGTTGAAATACGGTAAGCTCGTCCAGTAGCGCGGTTCTATTGGCCAGACTGATATCGCGCCACATTTCGGGGTGGCTGCCGGCAATGCGGGTAAAGTCCCTGAAGCCGCTTGCGGCAAATCCAAATAATTGTTCGGCATTAGGTCGAGATGCGATGTCGTCTACCAGTGCAAACGCGAGCAGGTGTGGCAGGTGGCTGACTGCGGCAAATATTCTGTCGTGAGTTTCAGCAGCCATCTCGCTCACATTGGCACCGCAGGCCTGCCAAAGCTGGTTAACGCGTTGCACAGCCCGAACATCAGTTGCAGGTGCGGGTGTCAGTACGACATTTTTATTGATGTACAAATCTGCAGTGGCTGCGCTAACACCGCTTTTCTCTGCACCGGCAATCGGATGCCCGCCTACGAATTGGCTAAATTGGTCACCTAAAATTTCTTTTGCACAACGTAACACGTCGCCTTTAGTGCTGCCGGCGTCGGTAATCACCGTGTTGACTGTCAGGTGTGGTTTGATTGCACTCAGTATTGCGGGGGTTTGTGCAACCGGTGCAGCAATCAGCACCATGTCTGCATTTTTAAGCGCGGCTGCAACGTCACTGGTAGCCACGTCAATGACGCCTGAGTCGAGAGCGGTTTGCAGGCTTTCAGCGGAGCGGCCAACGCCAACAATTTGCGTAGCGCTTCCCACTTTTTTTAAAGCGAGTGCAACGGAGCCGCCAATCAAGCCTACACCAAAGATAACAAGTTTTTTCAAATCAGAATTTAGTTTAATTAAAGTAGGGTGAATTGTAGCATTGAACCTTGATTTTATTTGCGACAACAATTGCGATGAGATTACGAGCAGGTTAACAACCCAGCCTATTTACCTTATTAACCACTCGCCATCTATCAATTTTTCCAGCGGCCTGTAATTTTGTTTGTATGCCATTTTTTGGCTGTCTTTAATCCAGTAACCCAAATACAAATAAGGCAAGCTTAAGCTTTTTGTCCATTCAGCCTGCCACATAATATTGTAAGTGCCATAACTCGCTTTTGTATCGCCGGCATCATAGAAGGTATATACCGCAGAAATACCATCGTGAACGATATCAATGACGCTGACCATTTTGAGTTCATGCTGGTCCCTAAACTCCACCAGTACGCTTTCCACATTGGTCTGGCATAAAAAATTCCGATACTGCGTAACATCATTTTCTTCTGTGCTTGCATCGGTTTTTGCCTGGTCACTGTGACGCATGCTTTGATAGGCAGCATATAGCGTGTAATGCTCTTCATGAAAATCTACAGGCAATATCGTCGCCGTGAGGTTCTGGTGTTGCTTGAATGCACGTTTCTGGCTGCGGCTAGGTGTGAAGGCGTCTACGACAATGCGCACAGGCACGCAATCCCGGCAGTTTTCGCAATGCGGCCGGTAAGCGAACTTGCCACTGCGCCGGAAACCCTGTTGTATCAGGACGCTATAAACATCCGCATTGATCAGGTGTTGCGGCGCGGCGATTAAACTTTGTGCAAGTTTATCAGGCAGGTAGCCGCAACTGTAACCAGTGGTGACATAGAATTGCAGCTTTTGCAGGGGTTGGTCGCTAGGAAGACTCATGGTGAAAGTATAAACTTAAACATGAAATTAGTGCAGCCGTTGCGTGTGCTACATCAGGTGCAGTCTATTATTGATGAGTCCCATCGCGGCATAGCGTGGTTAATCTCTGTATAAACTCGTCGCGGCTGATTTCACGTGCGCCAAAGCTGGCCAGATGCGCGGTTTTCATTTGGCAATCTATCATGCCTACGTCCTGGGTTTTAAGGTATTCCACCAGGCTCACAAAGGCGACTTTTGATGCGTCCGTAACATGGTGGAACATGCTTTCCCCGTAAAACATATGGCCGATCTTAACTCCATAACAACCGCCCACCAGTTGCCCGTTAAGCCAGGTTTCGGCTGAAATGGCAAAGCCTGTCTCGTGCAGCGCACAGTAAGCGTCAATAATATCTTTGGTAATCCACGTGCCATGCTGCCCTCCGCGAAGTGTGTTGCTGCAGGCGGTGATGACTTCTCGAAAAGCCGTGTTGAAACGCAGCTCAAACAGCTGTTTTTTCAGTGTTTTTTTGAGTGAACTCGAAATCTTTAATTCGTCAGGAAACAGCACCATGCGCGGGTCAGGGCTCCACCACAAAATAGGCTCACCATCGCTGAACCAGGGGAATATGCCTTGCCGGTATGCCGACAATAAACGCTGTGGCGATAAATCGCCACCAATCGCAACCAGGCCGTTAGGTTCGGTAAGCGCGTTTCTCAGTGGCGGGAAATCGCAATCGCCATCGATACTGGCGACGCGGCCAGTGGGTAATTGGTAATAGCCGTGGCTCATACTTGATTTGCCTGTCCAGTTTGTACTATGCTTAACACATTGATTTATCCGTAATGATTGAACAACCGAATGCAGTCATTAAACCATCGCTTAATACGCACATTTGTTTTTCTGCTGGCTACCGTATTTATGATAAATACGGTTTCTGCCGGCGGAATAATGGCGTCTGCAGCTTTAAATGGCATGGCCGGGAACGAGATAGCGCAATACCATTTCGGTAGCCAGCATGACGGTGCGCATCATTGCCATAATCAGGCTGACGCAGATAAAGCTCAGCAGCATTCTCAGAATCAACCGCAGACTCAAAATAGCTGTAGCCATTGTAATCATTGTTTGGCATGCGTTCCAGTTATCCTTCAAGGCCAACTTAAGCCAATATCCAATCCCGATCAGGTAATCCTGGCGATGCCTTTCGCTGAGGTTTATCTATCTCCCACAAGCGCCCAGCCGCAAAAACCCCCTATTGTTTAATACTCTTCTTTAGCAAGGTTACTTTGCGTAGCTGGTTTTATAAACAATAGAAAACGCATTGTATCGATAGCAATTGGGGTTGATGTGACTTTGCTTGTTGCATCAATCCTGCCATGTTTTGAGGTGGAGGTTATATGAATATTTACCAATCATTGTTTGACCGTACCTGTCGGTTGCGCAATTTAGGGGTGCTTGTTGCGGCTGGTTCTGTGCTGGGTGGCTGCGCCAGTTTTTCTCCAGACGGCGGGCTGGACGGTGTAAAGTCGCTGACACAGCAGCATATTAAGCAGGAAGTCGTCTGGCCAAAAACAGAGGCAGAACAGAAGGCAATAGAAACGCGTGTGAATGAGTTGCTGCAAAAGGACCTGGATGTCGAGAGTGCGGTACAGATCGCATTGCTAAATAACAAGGGTTTGCAGGCATCATTGTATGAGCTAGGTATTTCCGAGGCTGATGTTGTTCAGGCGGGCCGGTTACCAAACCCTAGATTCTCCATGTTATACGCCAGAAATAACGGCGATTATAAAATCGAGCAGGCGCTGACCTTTAACATTTTTTCGCTGCTTACCATGCCAAAAATGCTGGAAATTGAGCGCCTGAATTTTGAGAGAACCAAGCAGGAAGTGGCGATTGATGTGTTGCGCTTAGCCTATCAAACGCGGCTGGCTTATTTTAATGCAGTGGCCGCCAATGAACGGGTGCATTATAGCCAGCAGGTGAAAGAATCTGCTGAGGCAAGCGCAGAGCTGGCGCGCCGCATGGTGAAAGCCGGTAACTGGAATAATCTTGAATTGGCAAGAGAGCAGGGTTTCTATGCTGATGCTCTGCTTGATGAGCTGGCTGCCAAACAGCAGCAGGCGGCTACGCATGAAGCTTTATCACGCATGCTGGGTGTTCCGTTAAGCCAGCTGACTTTGCAGAAGCGTTTGCCGGATTTACCTAAAGCCGTTACAGAGTCTCAATTATTCGAGAAAGATGCTTTCGAGCAGCGGCTGGATCTGCAGGCAGCGCGTTTACGGGTACAAAATCTGGCGAAACAATTAGGGTTGACCAAAACAACAGGCGTTATAAACGCGCTGGAAATTGGCCCAGCCAGGGTGCTGGAGGGCAGGCGTGGTGACGCGTATAAAAAAGGCGTGGATATTTCATTTGAGCTGCCATTGTTCGACTGGGGCGGTGCGAAAGTGGCGCGCGCGGAAGCTGTTTACATGCAAGCTGTAAACCGTGCCGCATATGTGGCGGTCAATGCGCAGTCGGAGATTCGTGAGGCTTACAGCCGTTACCGGGCAAGTTACGATATTGCACGGCAGTACCATGATGAAATCGTGCCGTTACGTCAAAAAGTCATGGATGAGAACTTGTTGCGCTATAACGGTATGTTAACCAGCCCGTTTCAGTTACTTGCTGATGCCCGTGCGCAGGTTGCCAGCGTGAAAGGTTATATTGAAAAATTGAATGAATTCTGGCTGGCGGATACTGCGCTGCAAATGACGCGTATCGGCGATTTGAATCAAGCGGAAGGAAAATAATAATGAAAAACCCAACATTCAGCAGGCGGGATTTTTTTAAGCTCGCCGGTGCGGCAGGCGCAGGAATCGCCTTAGGGTCTGTCAGTAAAGTAGCGATGGCTGCGTTGCCTGAGATTATTTCTGCCGGGAAAGCCGATACACAGATGTCGCTGCATCCCAATACGGGCAGGCCATACGACCCAGTGGTGACATTGAACGGATGGAGCCTGCCGTGGCGCATGAACGCAGGCGTTAAGGAATTTCATCTGGTGGCCGAACCTGTAGTGCGTGAAATAGCTCCGGGTATGAAAGCGCATTTATGGGGGTATAACGGACAAAGTCCGGGGCCAACCATTGAGGTGGTTGAAGGTGACCGGGTGCGTATTTTTGTGACAAACCGGCTGCCGGAAAAAACGAGTATCCATTGGCATGGCCAGCGTGTGCCTAACGGTATGGACGGCGTGAGCGGTTTAACGCAGCCGGCGATCATGCCGGGTAAAACTTTCGTGTATGAATTTGAGGCGAAGCGCCCGGGTACTTTTATGTACCATCCGCATGCGGATGAAATGACGCAGATGGCGATGGGGCTGATGGGGAGTTGGGTGACGCATTTTAAGGACACCAAGTTCATGCCGGTAGACCGGGATTTTATATTTTTGCTGAATGCCTACGATATTGAGCCTGGCAGCTACACGCCAAAGATTAACACCATGCTTAATTTTAATTTATGGACATTCAACAGCCGTGCATTCCCGGGGATTGATCCTTTGGTCGTGCGCAAGGGTGACCGTGTACGTGTGCGCGTGGGCAACCTTACTATGACTAATCACCCGATTCATATGCATGGACATGAATTTCAGGTAACAGGCACTGATGGCGGCTGGGTACCGCCAAGCGCAAGGTGGCCTGAGGTAACCGCCGATATTGCAGTGGGGCAGATGCGAGCGCTTGAATTTGTGGCAGACGCACCGGGCGATTGGGCGCTGCATTGCCATAAAAGCCATCACACCATGAACGCAATGGGGCATGAAGTGCCGACTTTATTAGGCGTTCAGCAGCAAGACCTAGTGAAGAAAATCAGTAAGCTGGTGCCGGATTACATGGCGATGGGTGAAACCGGCATGGCGGAAATGAGCGAGATGGCTTCCATGATGGATATGCCGTTACCCGAAAATACACTGCCGATGATGACAGGTACCGGGCAGTATGGCGCTATTGATATGGGCGGCATGTTTACCACGCTGAAAGTACGTGAAGGCCTGGCTCGTAATGATTACAAAGATCCGGGACCTTACCGGCATCCCAAAGGGTCAGTGGCTAAAGAGTACACTGGCACCGATAAAGTCCCGGAGGTAAACAGGCCGCCAGTGACTGAAGAAAAAACCGGTGAAGAGCATGCAGTGGAAGTTCAGGTACGTAAGCCAAATGGGCACAGCGGGCATTAAATAATCTTAATGATGAATTGGAAAAAACATGCAATATCTTATTATTAAATATCTCGTTACAGCAGGCGTTGTGGTGCTGGTGTCGGAATTTGCAAAACGCAGCGACAAGCTGGGAGGCCTGATAGCGGCGTTACCGATGGTGACTGTACTCACCTTGATATGGCTTTATGTTGAGCAGCAGCCAACCAGCAAAATTGCCAATCATGCGTACTACACGTTTTGGTATGTGCTGCCTACCTTGCCCATGTTTTTGCTTTTTCCCTATCTGCTGCCGAAATGGGGTTTTGTGCTTAGCTTGCTGACTTGCGTGGTATTCACCATGCTGGTTTTTCTGCTTTTTACACTGCTCATGAAGCAGTTCGGCATAGCCTTGTTTTAAATAGGGTTATGAATATGTAAAGATTTAGTAAAAAAGCTTTTTAATCATGCAATTAGTGCGTAAAATGCGCGCTCTTCTATAGATTTCCCCGCACACCTTGGAACAATACTCAACAATGCTAGCTAAACCCATTCAAAGCTATCGCCCTTACTGGGCGAAGCGGTTTGGGCCTGCGCCTGTTTTGCCTATGTCCCGCGCCGAAATGGATGCGCTGGGTTGGGATAGTTGCGACATTATTCTAGTGACTGGTGATGCGTACATTGACCACCCCAGTTTTGGCATGGCATTGGTTGGGCGCCTGCTGGAAGCGCAGGGTTTTCGCGTGGGTATCATTGCGCAGCCGGATTGGCAGAATGCCAGTGCGTTCAAGGCGTTAGGCAAGCCAAATCTGTACTTCGGTGTAACCGCCGGCAATATGGACAGCATGGTGAATCGCTATACGGCGGATAGAAAAATCCGCAGTGATGATGCCTACACGCCGGATGCCGCAGCAAACAGGCGCCCGGACCGTGCGGTGCTGGTGTACAGCCAGCGCTGTCGCGAGGCGTATCCCGATGTGCCGCTGGTCATCGGCAGTATTGAGGCCAGCCTGCGCCGTATTGCGCATTATGATTACTGGTCAGACAAAGTGCGTCGCAGCATTCTGGTAGATTCCAAAGCGGACATTCTGCTTTATGGCAACGCGGAGCGCGCACTGATAGAGCTGACACATCGCCTTGCCAAAGGTGAAAAAGTCGCTGACATTCAGGATATCCGCGGCACAGCGTTTTTGCGCAAACGTATTCCTGAAGGCTGGAGCGAGATTGAAAGCACCAAACTGGACCGTCCCGGTGTGGTTGATAAGGCAGCAGACCCCTACGAGATGAAGATGGGCAAGGCTGATGCCAGTTGTGCGACAGAAGACAGCAAACCAAAAACAGATTTGCCGGATGGCACCAAAGCCATTGAGATCGTGCGTAAACCCAAGGCTGACAGAGCTATGCAGGTGGTGCGTTTGCCAGCGTTTGAGGAAGTTGCCAATAACCCGGTGCTGTATGCGCATGCTTCGCGTGTGCTGCATCTGGAGGCTAACCCCGGTAACGCCCGTGCGTTGGTGCAGCGTCACGGTGACCGTGAAGTCTGGTTGAATCCGCCGCCGATTCCGCTCACGACCAAAGAGATGGACTATGTGTACGACATGCCGTATGCGCGTAAGCCGCATCCGGCCTATAAGAATGCAAAAATCCCCGCTTGGGAGATGATACGCTTCAGTGTGAATATCATGCGCGGCTGTTTTGGCGGCTGTACTTTCTGCAGCATCACCGAACACGAGGGCCGCATTATCCAGAGCCGCAGCGAAGCCTCTATTCTGAAAGAAGTGGAAGAGATTCGCGACAAGGTTGACGGTTTCACCGGAGTGATTTCAGACCTTGGCGGCCCGACGGCTAATATGTACCGTATTGCCTGCAAGAGCGAATCCATCGAAAAGAATTGCCGCAAACTGAGTTGCGTTTACCCCGGCATCTGTGAGAATCTGCAAACGGACCATAGTGCACTGATTCAGCTTTATCGCAAGGCACGCGCCATTAAAGGCGTGAAGAAAATCCTTATCGGCAGTGGTGTGCGTTATGACCTGGCCGTAAAGTCGCCGGAATATGTGAAAGAACTGGTTCAGCATCATGTGGGCGGCTACTTGAAAATAGCGCCAGAACACTCTGAGGAAAACGTACTCAGCAAAATGATGAAACCCGGCATGGATGCGTATGACGAGTTCAAAGCCATGTTTGAAAAGTTCAGCGCAGAAGCGGGTAAAAAGCAGTATCTGATCCCGTACTTTATTGCAGCGCATCCGGGCACGACAGATGAAGATATGCTGAATCTGGCACTATGGCTGAAAAAATACGACTTCAAGCTGGACCAGGTGCAGACCTTTACCCCTACACCGATGGCAATGGCGACTGCCATGTATCACTCGGGCAAAAACCCATTGCGCAAAGTCACGGCGGATTCCGAGAATGTGCCTATCCCCAAGGCTGGCAATGTGCGTAAGTTGCACAAAGCGTTTATCCGTTACCATGACCCTAATAACTGGCCGATGCTGCGCGAGGCTTTAACGAAAATGGGTCGTGCTGACTTGATTGGCAGCGGTAAACAATGTTTGATCCCAGCCTGGCAGCCGCTTTCAAACAAACCTGTTACCACCGTGCGCGGTGAACAACTGGAGAGAACTGTTCGACCAAGGCGGGTAGGGGATAAAAAGCGTAAGTATTCGTAATTTATATAACGTCCAAATTGAGGGGCTGGCGTAGCCAGTCCTTCTCGAATGTAAGGTCAGGCTTTAGCACCATGCAATGACTCAGTTTTTTGACTGCTCATAATCCTTATGCGACATTATTCAAACCTGATAATTTGCTGCCTGATACCGGACACTCGAGACTATCGGCTGATTTGCCGTGTTAGCCGATTTTCCAGATGTAAGTCCCCATATCTTATGCAATGAAATTAATTTGTTGACACAGCTTAGTTTTTTATTATAATTTCAGAACATAAATTCTGTAATTAATTTATATGGCACGTATCCGAGAATTCGATCCAGATGTTGCCCTTGATAAGGCCATGAAAGTTTTTTGGCAAAAGGGCTACGCCAACACGTCCATCGATGACTTGGTTCGCGCCACTGGTGTAAACCGCTATGGGCTATATGATGAATTCGAGAGTAAGCACGGATTGTTTCTTGCCGCGCTCGAGCATTACCAGAATATCGTTACTGGAGGGCTATTCGGGATAGTGGAACGGCCGGGAGCATCGCTGGCAGAGATTCGGACCTTTTTTGCAAAGCTGGTAGAACTTTCTTCATCGGAGATGGGCAAATTGGGTTGCCTGATGGTGAATAGTGCAAGTGAAGTAGCTCCCCATGACGAACATGCTGCCAACGTGCTTGAAATGTTCAGGAGAAGGTTGCAACATGGTTTCCAGAATGCCCTGTCGAATGCAAAAGCTGTTGGCGAGCTTCCGGCTCAGTTAGATGTCGAGTCAGTGGCAGATTTCCTGACGGGTGTCATGCAGGGATTGTCTGTGCTGGCTAGGTCAAATGCAAAGCAAAAAATGATGGAAAACTTGGTGGTGACAGCACTGTCGCACCTGTAATAATTTTTTTGCCTATTTCAGAACGAGTATTCTGTTATTGGTGTTTTCGTAGTGATAGTTAAACTTTCATGACAAGGAGTCAAAAATGAATCAAGTCGCATCGGTAGGTAAAAAGTCCCAAGCACCTTCACCAATAGCACCCAATATCCCTATAACCACATCTCTCGCCCCGCTTCGGTTTGAAGGCATTGGCTATTATGACGTGCCGCCGGAGCGGATGTTTGCCGCCATTTCCGAACTAGGTGCGATGAGCAAGTGGCTACCGATGCTCAAATCGCTGCACATGAATCACGCAGATTCTGCGAACGGACCGGTGGCGTGCGGCGTCGGTTCAGAACGTAGTTGCTCGTTCAGCATGATGGGTGATGTGACCGAGCGGGTGATTTGGTGGAACCCGCCACACGGCTATGCCTTTACCTTCCAGCCGAAAAGCAAGATGATGGTGCCGACTCATAACCATGCCGTGGTTTTCCTCGTAGAGCCACATAACAACGGTGGCAGCAAGTTTACATTTCGCACGCACTTCAACTGGCTGCCGGGCCCAATGCGCTTCATGGCGGCGCGCATGATGCCGATGATGCTCAACATGGGTCTTGTCAACCTGAAAAAGCAACTGGGTGGCAAGGGCGGTAAATTCCGCCGAGTCGCCTAAGTACACATGATCCTATGATAAACCAATTGAATAATCAAAGGACACAAACATGATAACCTTAACCGAAGAAATTCGCCAATTTACAGTAAGCGCCTATGAAAGACTTCCTGCTGGCTACATCGATACTTTCAGGAACCTGATCGAACGGCTTATCAAAGAGCGTTTTGCGTCAAATGCTCCAAAGGCAGGGGAAGCCTTTCCGGATTTCACCCTGCAAGACGACGAGTCTAGAATGATCAAGGCAAGCGAGTACTGGCACGATAAAAATATGATCGTGAAATTCTATAGGGGAGGTTGGTGTCCCTATTGCCAGCTTGAGCTTGTAGCACTGGCGCGGCATGCGGAGGAATTCGCAGCTGAGCATGTAGAGCTGATCGCAATTGCCCCGGAAAAGCCCGCGTACCAACGGGAAACAAAGAAAGCGACAAACGCAAATTTCAAATTTTTGTGGGATGAAAATAATGCGCTTGCAAAACGTTTGGGGATTGCCTTTACTGTCGATGAAAATGTCAGGAACGTTTACCAGAAACTGAGTCTTGATCTGGACTCGATTAACGGCGAAGGGATATTGCCTGTTCCTGCGACTTTTATTGTCAACAACGGAATCGTTAGGTATAGCTTCCTGGATGCAGATTACATGAGGAGGCAAGATCCAGTTGATCTCTTGGCGGCAATCCGCGCAGTTAATCCTGAACTTGAAACAGTATCCGGAGAAAAAGATGATTGCAAAATGTAGTAAAACTGAAAAAGACGATGCCACCTTGTCACATGGCGAAAAATTATTTGCGAAGTTGGTATCGTTTTACGCCACGCCACATACCGAATACCCTGTTGAGCGGGCAATGCTATTTGGGTTTGACTGTTTGCGGATCAATGGCAAAGTATTCGCCAAACTGCACAATGGTCATCTCGTCATGAAACTTCCCGCCAACCGCATCTCGGTCTTGATTGATTCCGGTCAAGTCAGTTCTTACGGACTTCGGGGCCGTTTGATGAAGGAGTGGTGTGTTATCTCAACGGGCGATGACATCTTCGCGTTGGCCGAGGAGGCCAGAGTTTTCACTGAGAACTGCGTATTCTGATTAATTTGAACACTGATTCTGGTCGAACTTGAATACCTAGAACCTAACGCATCAGTGAAAGTGAGTTTTTACTCAGTGTTCAACTTGGGTCAAGGAATTCATTTTTCGTTTTTTCTCGGATTTCGTTGCAGGAACTTCGGTCACGGTGTAATTCTAACGTTTCTGAGAGTTTAATAGAAGCCGTCGAACCTTAAAACCTGAATTTTTCGCCAAAGAACAGCCTAACGTAAAGTAGACACCGATTTTGGTGTATAACTTGGTAAAGTGGAGTGTGTAATTTTATTCATTATTGTTATTAACTTGTTAATTTAATTATATTTTATGAGTTTTTCCGCACTATAGGTAAGTTTTATATGCTGGCAGTTTAATTATTAATGCACCACATGCCGACCGGCTTCGTAATTAATCACCTCTGATGACTGGGGTACGTAAATCAATTTATCGGTTGCAAAACCAAGTTCTTTGGCCTTGGCAATCAGGTGTTGTTTGATAGGATAGGGCAACTGCGGTGTTCGCGATAATATCCAGAAATAGGATTTATCAGGACCGCAAATCATTACATAGTTGTAGTACGGTTTGTCGAGTTCAATGATGTTGTAAGCGCCATAAAATGGGCCGAAAAACGAAACTTTCAGCTTACCGGTGTTGGTTTTATCCGCATTTGCAGGGTCAACAAAATAGGCTTTACCTTCGGCTTCTTTCCATACTTTGGTTTTTGTATTGAAGCCGCGATTAATGACTTTAATACCGCCGTCTTCACGCAAACTATAAGTTGCAGTCACGCTCTCCAGTCCGCGCTCAAAGCGATGATCCAGACGCGCAATTTCATACCAGGTGCCCAGATATTGGTTGGCATCTATACTCTCAACCACTTTGACGTTATCAGGTGCTCCCATGCAGGATGTCAGCAGTAACGTGAATAGAATAATCAGTCGAATCTTCATGGCTATGGGTGCGCTGTAAGTCTTTAGTACACTTAGTCCTCAATCGGGCTAAGTTTGTGCAAGTCGGCTTCACTCAGCCAGCGCCAGTCACCGACAGCCAGATCGTCTGGCAGCTTTAATTGACCGATTTGAATGCGTTTTAAACCTTCAACGCGGTTGCTGATGGCTGCTACCATACGTTTCACCTGATGGTATTTACCTTCAGCCAAGGTCATGTGGATTACATGATCGCTGATTTTTTCACAGGACAATGCCGCAATTGGCGCATCTTCATCAACCAGCTGCACGCCTTTTAAAATATGTGCGATTTGCGCATCATCCACCGGGTGTTTGCAGGTAACTTCATACACTTTAGGCACTTTCCATTTTGGCGAGCTCATTTTGTGAATAAACTGGCCGTCATCGGAAATCAGGATTAACCCGGTGGTGTCCTCGTCCAGCCGGCCTATGCATTGAACGCCTCTTTCTACGAGCGGGTAGGGCAGCAGGCTATAGATGGTTGGGTGGTGCTGGGTCTTATGTGAGCACTCGTAATTAGCGGGTTTGTGCAGCATCAGGTAGGATTTTTCATGGTATTCCCACGGCTCGTCTTTGATCGTATAACTTAAGTTTTCGGTATCAAATATGGTGTCCGGGTCATCGCAAAGCTCGCCATTGACGGTGACTTCTTCATTGATGATTAAAATTCGGCAGAGCTTGCGGGAACCAAAACCCTGGTTGTGCAGAATGCGTTCAATAGATAGTTTTTTAGCCATACGCGCATTATATCTGCATCAGGCAAAACGCCCACATCACGTGGGCGATTTAGTCAGGTATTCACGCAAAGAATTGCGCTTATGCTGTCTAATCTTTTGCTGCTATAAAGTTATAAAGCAATGCGCCAATAATGCCGCCAGCAATAGGCGCCAGCCAGAACAGCCAGAGCTGGTCGATGTATGCACTGCCTGCAAACAAGGCTTGGCTGGTGCTGCGTGCCGGATTGACTGAGGTGTTGGTCACAGGAATGCTGATCATGTGGATCAGTGCAAGTGTCAAACCAATGGCAAGCGGTGCCAGGCCAGCTGGCGCACGCTTATCTGTTGAACCCATGATGATAAACAGAAATACTGCGGTCATGACGACTTCACACGCAAAAGCGGCCTGTAATGAGTATTTGTGTGGAGATAATGTTCCATAGCCATTTGCCGCAAAACCACCAATGGTATATCCCTCTTGGCCGCTGGCAATAAAGTAAATGACTACTGCGGCTAAAACAGCGCCTGCTAACTGTGCTACTACGTAAAACGGGAGGTCTTTTGCGCTAAAACGCCCGCCAGCAACCAAACCGATTGAAACCGCAGGGTTTAAATGGCAGCCCGAAATATGGCCAATTGCATAGGCCATGGTCACGACTGTTAAACCGAATGCAAACGCAACGCCTAAATAGCCTATACCCAAGTCCGGAATGCCTGCAGCCAGAACAGCACTGCCGCAGCCGCCTAATACCAGCCAGAAAGTACCGATTAATTCTGCTAATGAACGTTTAGTGAGTGACATAATATTCTCCGTGATGTAATGATTCTTAAGGTTATTAATATGAGATATCACAACAGCTATCCTGTTAATTTACTGCAATCCCGCTGCGCTCACAAGCAAGTTTCGGTTAAACTACCCATTTAGATTGTAAACAATAGTCACATGTCTTTTAAACACATCATTTCACGCGATAACCCGGTCTTTAAGCAGCTCAAAAAGTTTGCAGATAACGCCCGTGAACGCCGCAGCGAAGGCAAGACTTTATTGGATGGTGTGCATCTGATCGAGTCTTATATGGCGACCTTTGGTTTGCCGGATGTAGTGATTATCCCTGAAGGTAAAAGTACGGTAGAGGCTACCGGCCTGATTCAGGAATTGGTAGACGTTTCTACCATAATGTTGCCCACCTTGATGTTTGCCGAGCTTACCCCGGTTGCCAGTGCGACCGGTATATTAGCCTTGGTGAAAATCCCGCAATTGCCTGTTCCACAATCGCCGACATTTGCATTGATGCTGGAAGATATCCAGGACCCGGGCAATATTGGCAGTATCTTGCGCACAGCGGCGGCAGCCGGTGTGGATGTGGCATACTTAAGCACCAGCTGTACCGATGCATGGTCACCCAAGGCGTTGCGCGGCGGGCAGGGTGCGCAGTTTGTGCTGCCCATTGTGGAACGTGCCGATCTGATAGCTGAGCTAAACAATTTTCAAGGTAACAGCTATGCCACCACTATGCAGGGTGAATCTCTCTATGCACAGGATTTATCAAAACCAAGCGCTTTCGTGATTGGTAATGAAGGTGCCGGTTTACGTCCGCAAACTATCGCTGCTGCAACCAAGGCGATTACTATTCCAATGTCCGATGCTTCAGTTGAATCGCTTAATGCGGGTGCGGCTGCGGCGGTTTGTTTGTTTGAACGCAGGCGTCAATCTTCCTTATCGTAGAAACCTCATATCGTAGAAATTCGGAGTTTTAATATGGCCTTTAACCTGAAACAATGTCACTCTCAATTCAAGAAAAGTTTGCTTGGATTTACGGCCATGGAGATGATGGTAGTTGTGGCGATACTCGGTATTCTGGCGATGATTGCAATACCATCAAGCATGAGCCGTATCATTAAAGAGCAAATTGTGGCCGCCATACCATTGGCTGATATAGCAAAAACACCCATTGCTGCAAGCTGGACATTATCCAAAACTTTGCCGGTAGATAATGCCGCGGCAGGCTTGCCAAGCCACGACAAGATTGTCAGCAATTTTGTGAGTGATGTTGAAGTGCAAAATGGCGCAATTCACATGACATTTGGCAATAAGGCGCATCCGCAAATTAAAGGGAAAATTCTTTCAATGCGGCCTGCAGTGATTGAAGAATCACAAATTGTGCCGGTCGCCTGGGTATGCGGCAATGCCAAAGCCCCTGAGAAAATGACATTGAAAGGCGAAAATAAAACCAATGTTTCGCCTGACTATTTGCCTTATTTGTGCAGATAGCTATTTAATTCTTAGTGTATTTCTTTACTGCTTTGTGCGGCTAGGTCACCAGCCAGCAATTGTGCCGCATCAACCTTGTCAAAACGGTAATGTGTATTGCAAAAGTCGCAGTTCACATCAATCGCGCCTTGTTCTTCAAGAATGCTTTCAATTTCGTCGCTGCCTAGCATGCGCAGCATATTGGCTACACTCGCACGCGAACAGCTGCAAAAAAACTTCGTATTGCTGGCTTCAAACAGACGTACATCTTCTTCATGAAACAACCGCTTAAGTAAAGTTTCACTAGGTAAATTGAGTAATTCATCATCGGTAATTGTGCTTGCCAGATGACCTACGCGATTCCAGGTGTCAGTATCTTCATCAGCCAATTCCCGGTTTTTTGTGACTTGATTCATTGTTTCAGGTAGTTTTTGCAGCAACATGCCTGCCGCAGAATTGCCGTCGCAACATAGCCATATTCTGGTATCAATCTGCTCCGAGCGCAGCATGTAATTTTCAAGGATAGTGCTGATGTTATCGCCTTCCAGTGGCACAATGCCCTGATAGGCTTGCCCACCGTCTTTCGGGTCTAGGGTAATCATGAATTGGCCATGTTCAATCAGATCGAATAAATTTTGATCATCATCTACGTCACCGCTCCATTTGGCGGTGGCACGTATGCCAAAATCTGAGTTGCATTCCACAACCAATAGTTTTAATAAGCCCTTGCTTTGAATCTGCAAGACTAAGGAGCCATTCATTTTTAGTGTGGCTGTAAGCAGGGCGCTTGCGGCCATCAGTTCGCCCAATGCGCGCTTTAAACCTGCAGGTAGATGCTGTTTGTTTAGAGCCAGCTGAAATGTATTGGTTAGATTTACCAGATTGCCACGTACAGGGGTGTTCTCGAATACAAAGCGTTGCAGTGTATCCGAGTCTATTGAGTTGTTTGGTGCTGAATTATTTTCCATGTGCGCATTTTATCATTTTGCGACAAATTTCTACGAATAAAAAACTTGTTGCAATAACAAACGAGAATCATTATCATTTGCATTATTAAGTTTTGATTAAGTAAATTATGGAGAATAAATTGATGCGAAAAAATATTTTAGGATTGGCGGTGGCGGCAACATTGGTGTCAGGCAACGCAATAGCGGCCACGAGTGTTGAAGATAAAATTGAGATTCTGCAGCAGGAAATCGAGGCGTTAAAAGACCAGATGGCTAAATCTGAGACAGGCAATAAAGCTAGTGGCATTCAGTCATTTGCAGATAAAACCACCATAGGCGGCTATGGTGAATTGCATTACAACAACTTTATGGGTGACGTACCCGCGGGCAGTACTCGCAAACAGGATGAGGTTGATCTTCACCGTTTCGTATTGTTTTTCGGTCATCGTTTCAATGACTGGATAAGCCTGAAGTCTGAACTTGAACTTGAACACTCAAATACAGAGACTGGCGGGGCAGTAGAGTTAGAACAGGCATATCTGGATTTTAATTTTAGTGAAAAAGTAAATGCCAAGGCAGGTGTCTTTTTGATACCACTTGGCTTTTTGAATGAAACGCATGAACCGCCAACATTTTACGGTGTAGAACGTAACAATATTGAAACACGCATTATTCCAACTACATGGTGGGAAGCTGGTGCAAGCCTTTATGGTGAAGTAGCTCCTGGCTGGAAATACCAGGCAGGGGTGACCTCCAGTTTGTCTGCCGATAATTTTAATAGTTTTGCAACCAGAGGCGTGCGTGACGGACGTCGTAATGTATCAAATGCCCCGGCTGAAAATTTCGGCGTACATGGACGTCTGGATTACAGCGGAATTCCCGGTGTGACGGTAGGCACCAGTGTATTTTCGGGTAATACAGGGCAGGATAACCCAAGCCTTCATGGCGCGGATGCAAGGCTAACGTTATGGGATGTGCATGCACGTTATAACGTTGATAAGCTGGATGTGAAAGCGCTTTATGCGCAAGGTCATTTGAACGACGCAGGGAAAATAAATGATGCATTTGGTTTTACTGATGTTGCCAGCCGTTTTTATGGATGGTACACGGAGGCTGCCTACCATGTATGGAAAAATGGCGACAATGATCTAGCCCCATTTGTGCGCTATGAAAAATGGGATACCCAGGCGGATTTACCAGGCAATGCAATTCGTAATACGCAAAGCAGTAATAATGTATGGACCGTGGGCGCCAATTACTGGCCGCATCCGCAAGTGGTATTGAAGGCAGATTACCAAAGATTTGATAAGCCGGATGGTACCAGCGGTGACAAGCGTTTGAATCTGGGCCTGGGCTACATGTTCTAAAATTTAGTATGGAGCAGAAATAACTTGTAAAATATGGCCTTAAGGCCATATTTTACGTAGCTATATTTTATGTCTGCCGTGTTTTACATTTACTGAAATAGTGCCTGCCAATGGGAATATTTGATATTTAATATGATAAAAAAGCGTGTAATGATAGGTTTGTTTCTGCTGGCGTCCATAATCGTTAGTAATGTACAGGCTGTAGAGCAATATTTAAAGCCTGAGCAATTTATAGCAGACGTTTTTGCTAATAATGTACCAAAGCCAGAGGTGCTGTGGGTGACAAAGGATATTGCGAAACAGGCAGAAAAAATCCTGGGGCATGCACCCACTCAGCTCCGTCAGCGCTACTGGAGCGGCAATGGTAAAAGTGCATGGATTCTTGATGAGATAGGCAAAGAAGAGCCGATTACGGCAGGGTTTGTAGTTTCAGATGGCAAGATTGAACAGGTGCGTGTACTCACCTATCGTGAGAGCCGGGGAGGGGAAGTGCGCTATCCGGCTTTTCTGAAGCAATATCAAGGGGCGGAATTGCAGGTGGATCAACATTTAAACCGTAATATCGACGGTATTTCCGGTGCGACACTTTCCGTGAATGCCATGAACCGTATGGCCAGGCTTGCGCTGTATTTTGATCGTATGACTCATCCTGAAAAGATGGATTAAGCGATGAAGAGTTTACGCAGCAGAATAATGCATTTCGTTCGTCACTGGCATGCCAGAATTGGTGCGCTGGCCGCGGTGTTTTTTTTGTTTTTATCCATTAGCGGTGTAGCACTTAATCATACCGATGTCTTGCATTTGGCCAAGACACCGGTCCAGGCCGGTTGGTTAATGCGCTGGTATGGACTTAAACCTGTCATTCCAACTTACGGCTATGTGTTTAAAGATGGATATTTTGCTGCATCAGATGAACGATGGGTGTTGAATGGGCATGAGCTTGCAGCTCATGATTTGTCTGCAAATAAGCAAACACTTGTTGGCGCCATTGCGTGGGGCGATATGCGCGCAATTGCCAGTGAAGATCAGCTGTATCTGTATCTTGCGAACGGGCAGCAGGTAGACCATATCTCGGCACCCACACTGCCTGCAACGCCGATTGAAAGGCTGGGGATTATCAATTCAGGGGCCATGCCACAATTGGTGTTAAAAACCGCTAAAGGTGATTTTGTCAGTGAAGATGGCCTGGCCTGGCAACCGTTGAGTGAGGAAAAACCAAGTGCAACAAATGGGGTGGTCTGGGCAAGTGAGCAGGTGCTGCCGAAATCTTTATCTGCCAGCCTGGTTAAGTCATTTAGTCCGTCACTGCCGCTGGAACGTATTGTTCTGGATTTACACAGTGGACGTTTTTTTGGCAGTTACGGCCCATTGTTGATGGATATAGCTGCGCTGCTGCTTATAATTCTGTCTTTATCCGGCGTCTGGATTTATCTTCGCAGTGTACGCAGGCGACCTAAGCGTTAATTCTTCAAAAGTCATGAGGTTGTACGGCAATTGCACGCTGCCTGGGTACTTTTTTAATATCCCAGTGGTTGATTGCCCAGCCCCATATTTCGCTTAATGAGGCATTTTTGAGGTTGGCATCCGGATGCTGACCTAAAAAATTTAGTGTTTCAAAAATCAAGTGATTGGCATCATTTTCAGTAATTGGCTTAGCCAAAGTCTGTTTACTTAGTTTTTCACCTGCTACATTGCTGGCAACAGGCACATGGGCATATTGTGGGGTGCTGTAGCCCAGCAGTTGCTGCAGGTAAATCTGGCGGGGCGTGGAATCGAGCAGGTCAGCGCCACGCACAATATGTGTGACGCCTTGCGCTGCATCATCCACCACTACTGCCAGCTGGTAAGCAAACAAGCCGTCTGCACGTTTTAAAATAAAATCACCTATATCTGCACTTAGATTCTGGCTGATTTCACCTTGAATCGTGTCATTAAAACTGATCTTGGCGTTATCTGTTTTAATGCGCCAAGCAATGGGAGCGTTGGCTTTAATGGTATGCTGTAAGCAGGTTCCGGGATAAATCACACCATCTATACCGAATGCGTTGCTGGAATCGGCAATTTCCTTGCGGGTGCAAGTGCATGGGTAAATAAGCTGTTTCTGTTTTAATGTTTCCAGTGCATCTGCATAAAAGTTGCTGCGCTGGCTTTGATAGAGCACAGTATCATTCCATTCAAAACCAAACGCCTCAAGTTGATGCAATATTGTGTCAGCGGCGTCTTTGACTTCCCGCGGTTTATCCAGATCTTCCATACGCACCAGCCATTTGCCTTGATGTGTTTTAGCCTCGCAATAACTTGCCACTGCGGCAATAAGCGAGCCAAAGTGGAGCGGGCCGGTTGGGGAGGGAGCAAAGCGACCGATATACATGTGTAAAGTATTTTACTGTACAGGTTGCAAATAAGGCGGGATATGCCAGGATCCCAGCTGATTGCCCAGCAGCATCAGGTGGCAGTGCAGGCGGTCAACACCGCTGGCGCTGACATCAAATTCATATGTGCGTAAAAACTGTACATGACCACGTCGATTTCTTCCCAGCCAGATTCGGCTGCAGGAAACGGTTTCATCCAGTAACTGCAAATTAAGCCTTGAAGCGAGTTCGCTACCCAATAAAATAGCTCTCTCGCGTTTGTCCAGGCTGTCTATCCAGAACCAGGCAAGTGCAAGCAGTATCAGTATTAATGCCATTTCCATAAATTGCTTTCGTTGTTTAACTTTAATTTTTTTGCAGGAAAAAGATTGGTGGTAATAAGTTTAAGTATGTCAGATAAAAAGTGACATATAAAAAGTGCTTAATCTATCGTTTTTTTAAAAATCCCGCATACATTTAGATATACAATATGTACCGCGATTAAATGCGCTCATAAGTAATAATCGATTAGCCAATAACATAAAAAAATGCTAATTAATATAATTTTTTTTATACTAAATTGTAAGCTAAAGCCTCAGTTTATCGGCTATAGTTTTGCAAAGTTATTTGAATCGAATATCAATAAATGAATAAGACGCGTGAAAAAGAAGCAATCAATGCCTATTTGAAACTATTGCAAACCAAAGGGGCAAACAGTTCTCTGCT
>Ga0255338_1002355_pt1 | contig 28342 bp, 23 predicted proteins | sample MeOH1_35cm_T4_19_FD_203715 | JGI IMG/M metagenome (GOLD analysis project Ga0255338, IMG submission 203715) | Sandy soil microbial communities from University of British Columbia, Vancouver, Canada - MeOH1_35cm_T4_195 | ecosystem: Engineered > Artificial ecosystem > Sand microcosm > Unclassified ...
CTTGCCATTTTCGATATCTGCTTCTATACGCAGGTGGCCTTCTATTCGGGTGATGGGGTCTACAACAATTCTTTTACTCATATAGCAAATTGTATTGTTAATGGATGGTACTATTTTAATCGATTAGCCAGCTATCCGGGATTGCTTGTCGCTCCTGGCCGCTGGGCCCCGTCCCTATTCCCGGGCTGCATTGGCCTCTGATCAGATCTGCTTCGCATGATCTGATCTGTCTTCGCTTCGCTCGACACCGAACCCAATGAGGCCCGTCCACAGGGACTGATTAGAATTTTTTCATTGATCACCCTGAATCGGCAGTCATTTTTATTCTAATCATTACATTTTGAAAAATCCAATGGCACATCTTGTTATTGTTAGTAATCAGGATTTGAGTTCTTGTTCATTTTGTTTGCCTTCGTCTTCCACTTCGCGGATCAGTTTTTGCTTGCGGATGTTGGTCATAACTGCATGTCCGGCCAGCGCCGCGGCGGTTACGCCCAGTGCCACTTTACCGAAAGTGTCGGCATTGGCTTCGATACCAAAGCCGGCAAAAGCGGAGCCTCTTTCATAGAACCTGCCGTTGTCCCAGAAATTCTCTTCACTGCAACCGATACAGGGGTGACCGGATTGGATGGGGAAGCTGGTGCCGTTGTTCCATTTGGTAACACCGCAGGCATTATAGGTAGAGGGTCCTTTGCAACCCACTTTATAGAGACAGTAACCTTTTTTGGCATTTTCGTCGTCGAAACTTTCTACGTATAAACCGGCATCGTAGAATGGGCGGCGGTAGCAGGTATCGTGTACCCTTTTGCTGTAGAAAGCTTTGGGGCGTCCGAGGCGGTCCAGTTCCGGAATCCGGTCGAAAGTTACCAGGTGAACGATCACGCCGGCCATTACCTCGCCGATAGGAGGACAGCCCGGTACTTTAATGATTGGTTTTCCCTTGATCAGTTTATGAATAGGCGTGGCCTGGGTAGGATTGGGTTTAGCGCTCTGTACGCAACCGTTGCTGGCGCAGCTGCCCCAGGCAATAATGGCTTTGGCATTTTCGGCGGCTTCTTCCAGAATCTGGAGGGAGGTTTTGCCCCCGATCATACAGTATACCCCATCTGCTCCCATGGGTACGCTTCCTTCCACACATAAGATGTATTCGCCTTTGTATTTTTTCATGGTGTTCTGCATGGCTTCTTCGGCCTGGAAACCGGAAGCTGCCATCAGGGTCTCAGTATAATCGAGCGAGATCTTATCCAGCAGGATATCGGCTACAATGGGGTGGGAAGAGCGGATAAAACTTTCGCTGCAGCAGGTGCATTCCTGGAAGTGAAGCCAGATCACCGGCACCCGTGGGTGGGTTTCCAGCGCTTTGGTTACCTGGCCAATGGCTGTGTTCTCCAGGCCGATAAAAGCGGTCATCATACTGACGAAAGTGAGGAAATCGCGGCGGCTATAACCTTTACGTTGCACCTCTTCATAGTAGGTAGGTTGTTGGGTGGGAAAGATCTCGTTAGGCATGATTTGTGGGTTTAAGAGAGTACAAAGTACTCGTCTCCATACCCTTTTTAAATGACGCTTATCAGCCCCGGAAATGATTATTGTCATATTTATCCGGGATCTCATTTGCTACTTTGCAGGAGATAGTAATCCGCTAAAACCACTTTTATATATGAAAAAAATCATTGCATCGCTGGCTACGCTTACCCCCTTACTGGCACTGGCGCATCCGGGTCATGGAGAAACCGATGGGTACACCATTATCCACTATTTCACCGCTCCGCAACATGTGCTCGTAACACTGGCGGCCGTAGCCGTTACGGGGGTATGTATAGCCTGGGAGAAAAAAAGAAAACAAAAAGAATCCTAACCCACTCCTGTACCACATGCACGAGTTATCTATTGTGATGAGCATTGTTGAGCTGGCAACGGCACAGGCCGCCAGTCAGGATGCTGTTGCCATAGAAGAGATCGAACTCGATATCGGCTGTTTAAGCGGTATTGAAATGGATTCTTTTGATTTTGCCTGGCAACAGGCTGTTAAACGAACGATACTGGAAAATGCGCAACGCAAAGTGAACCGGATCGCAGGCAAGGCATTCTGCCTGGACTGTGAAACGGAATTTGCCATGGCGCATTTATACGATGGTTGCCCGGCATGCGGCAGTCATCTATGCCAGGTCAAAAGCGGAAAGGAACTCAGGCTCCGTTCCCTGGTACTACCCGATTAATCTCACAAAAACGAATCTTATGTGTGCAACCTGTGGCTGTGGCCCCAACTCTCACGAGCACGATCATTCGCATGATCATTCCCGGCAGCCGGGAAACGGGAAAAAAATAGTGGAGGTAGAGCAGGATATCCTGCAGGAGAATAATCTGCTGGCCCAGCGCAACCGCGGTTTTTTTGAAGGAAGAAATATACTTGCCATCAACCTCGTTAGTTCGCCCGGTTCGGGCAAGACCAGTTTATTGGAACGAACGCTGACCGACCTGAAATCGGAATTAAGTTTTGCTGTAATCGAGGGCGACCAGCAAACCACCAACGATGCGGACCGCATTCATGCCACCGGTACCAAAGTTACCCAGATTAATACGGGTAAGGGCTGCCACCTGGATGCGCATATGGTATTACATGCTGTGCAAGGCATGAAACTGTTACCCGATTCTGTGCTGTTTATAGAGAATGTAGGCAACCTGGTTTGTCCGGCTATGTTTGACCTGGGCGAGCAGGAGCGTGCGGTAGTGATCAGTGTAACCGAAGGAGATGACAAACCGCTGAAGTATCCGGATATGTTCCACTCATCCACTTTGTGCATCATCAATAAAATTGATTTACTACCTTATGTGAAGTTCGATGTAGCAAAGGCGAAGGAATATGCAAGGAAGGTAAATCCCAATCTGGAGATCATCGAACTCAGCTGCACCACCGGCGAAGGCATGGGCCAATGGTACGACTGGCTGAAAGCAAAAATAGTACAACCTGTTTAACCCCCGTTTTACCAATGCCTGCGTATCAGCTACATATTACAGGAATGGTACAGGGCGTGGGTTTCAGGCCCTATGTACACAAACTGGCCGTACAGCACCAGCTGAACGGAAGGGTGAGTAATGGCTCGGACGGGGTACATATTTACTGCAGCGGCACCGAAACGGCTGTACAGGCTTTCTATGATGCATTGATACAGCAACCACCGGTACAAGCCATCATCACCGATTACCGTATCGATCCGTATGAGGGAAGCATTGATGAGGGTTTTATCATTGAGATGAGTGCCGACAGCGGAAAAGTGGACCTGCTGATCACCCCCGATCTCGCCCTCTGCGATGATTGCAGGCGCGAACTGAACGATCCTGCCAACAAAAGATACCGATATCCCTTTACTACCTGTGTTAACTGCGGTCCACGTTACTCTATTACCACCGCTTTACCTTATGATCGCCGGCATACCACCATGGAATCTTTGCAGCAGTGCAGTACTTGTAAACAGGAATATGACAATGTAGCGGATATACGTCACCACAGCCAGACCAACAGCTGCCCGGATTGCCGGATCATCATGCATTTGTACGATAGCTACCGGCAGGAGATCAAGGCAGCGGAATCAGCCCAACTGGCCCTGGTGAACCAATGGTTGCAGCAGGGTAAAATTGTAGCTGTTAAGAATACCGGTGGATATTTATTGTTGTGCGATGCCGCCAATATCGGCGCGATACTGTTACTGCGCGAGCGCAAACACCGTCCTGCCAAACCTTTTGCCCTCTTATATGCAGACCTGGAAATGCTGCAGGCAGATGTAAAGTTGCGGGCTATTGAGATCAGGGCTCTCAAAGACAAAACCGCACCGATCGTTCTCTGTAAACTGAAACCACATCCCGAAAACGCGATTGTGGTGCAGCAGATAGCGCCGGGTTTACAGCAGATCGGTGCCATGTTGCCTTCTTCGCCTTTGCTGGAGCTGATCACGCAGCAGTTTGGGAAGCCGCTGGTGGCCACCAGCGCCAACCTGAGCGGATCACCCATGATCTATGAAGATGCGCAAGCCCTGCACTGGTTACCAGCCATCGCCGATTATATTCTTACTTACGATAGAGAGATCGTAGCTCCGCAGGATGATAGTGTGATACAGTTCAGCAGCCGCGGACAAAAAATTATTCTCCGCCGCAGTCGCGGACTGGCACCCAATTATTACCCCCTTCCCTTCAGTAACCTGCCCAACGATACGCTGGCCATGGGAGCGGAATTAAAAAGTGCGTATGCTGTTTCGCATGCCAACCGTTTATTCATCAGCCAGTACCTGGGCGATCAGCAATCGGTGGAGTCGCAGGAGAGTTATGAAAAGTCTTTGCAGCAGGTAAGCAGGCTGCTGCGTTTTACACCCAAACATATTGTGGCCGATAAACATCCCCGTTACCATGTATCGCAGCGGGGGCGAGATCTGGCTGCTACGGATGCCTGCTCTTTTACCGAAGTGCAGCACCACGAAGCACATTTTGCCGCCGTAATGGCCGAACACGATCTGTTTGCACAGAAAAAACCCGTACTCGGTATTATCTGGGATGGTACCGGTTATGGCAACGATGCACAGGTATGGGGCGGCGAGGTATTTCTATACGACCAGGGCGAGATCAACCGCATGGTACACCTCGCTTATTTTCCGCAATTGCTCGCAGATAAAATGAGTCAGGAACCCCGCCTCAGTGCGCTGAGTATACTCGGAACCACTGCTGCAGCCCACAGGCTGAAACCTTTATTCACCAATAAAGAGTGGGTGTATTACCAGCAACTGCTGCTGCAACCCGCCCGCCTGCAAACCAGCAGCATGGGCCGGCTGATAGATGCGGTAGCCTGTTTACTTGGACTCGTATCCAAAAACAGTTATGAAGGCGAAGCTGCCATGAAACTGGAAGCACTGGCCCAAAGCTGTACCTATCATTCCTACGATTCTTATAGCATGCCCTTAACAGAAGGTGTATGGAACTGGCAGCAGCTGATCAATGAATTACTCGAAGACTGGCAACATAAAGAACCCAACGACATGATCGCCTGGAAATTCTTTTACTCGCTGGCCAAAGCCATTGCCTACATGAGTTCTTATTACGATATTGACAAGCTGGCTTTCAGCGGCGGTGTATTCCAGAATGCATTACTGGTAGACATGATCATTGAACTGTTGCAACACAAACGGAAACTCTATTTTCATCACCAGGTGAGTCCGAACGATGAATGTATCAGCCTGGGGCAACTGGCCTGGTATGCACATTTTGGCAGTCGGCCGCCTACAAGTATTGAAAAGCAAAAAAAAAATTTGACTATATCATCGCACCGCTGATGCAGGTGCATTAACGAACCCTTAAAAATACCACCATGTGTTTAGCCATACCCGGAAAGATCACCGCCATTACCGAAGAACTGGATACCACTTTCAGAAAAGGAAAAGTTTCTTTCGGCGGCATCATCAAAGAGATCAACCTATTTATGGTGCCCGAAGCCAAGATCGGTGATTTTGTGCTCGTACACGTGGGGGTTGCCATTAATATCGTTGACGAAGAGGAAGCGCAGAAAACATTTAGTTATCTGAAGCAGATGGGGGAGGTGGAGGAGTTGGAGGAGGGGAATGAATGATAGATTGATAGAATGATAGGATGATAGAATGATTTAATTGGGGGGGATTGATAGAAATATTTCTACTAACGGGGGAGATTGGGTTTATTAGTTTAGTGGAAATGTTTTTTATGACGGAGAAATCTTTGTTCATTGAAGTTTTTAAGAAACGGACAAAACCAATGGCTATTCATGCCATCCGTTTGTTTCAATTGCTCCCAAACACAGAAGAAGCGCGGGTGATGGGTAAGCAGCTGGTGAGAAGCGCATCTTCCACTGCGGCGAATTACCGGGCCGCCTGTAGGGCAAGGTCTCAACAGGAGTTCTTTGCTAAGATCAGTATCGTAATTGAAGAGTGCGACGAAACATTATTCTGGCTTGAATTAATAGAAGAGTCAATGATCTATACCAAACCCGAACTAAAAACTTTACAAACCGAAGTAACCGAAATCCTGAGAGTCGTTTCCAAAGCAAGAAAGACGCTTTCTACCTGAGTAACAAACAAAACATTCTACCAATATGAGCCACTTTCACACATATTACAATCCGGTACTTTCACACGTATATATCAAGTCGCCTCGTTTCCTAACTAAAGAAGCTGCTCATCCTTTACCCACCAACCAAAACATTCTATCATTCTATCATTCTATCATTATGAAGTATCTCTCCGAATACCGCGACCCACAACTGGTGAAAGAATACGTGGAAGAGTTGCATCACATCACTACAAAACCCTGGACACTCATGGAGATCTGCGGCGGGCAAACGCATAGCCTGGTGAAGAATGGCATCCTGGATATGTTGCCGGAACAGATCACGATGGTGCATGGGCCGGGTTGCCCGGTATGTGTAACGAGTGTGAGTGTGATTGATGAAGCCATTTACCTGGCGCAGCAGCCCAATGTGATCCTTTGTTCTTTTGGAGACATGTTGCGGGTGCCGGGCAGTGCCAAAAGTTTACTCGAAGTAAAAGCAGGAGGGGCCGATGTGCGCATTTTGTATTCGCCACTGGAAGCAGTGGAACTGGCGAAAAAGAACCCGGATAAAGAAGTGGTATTTTTTGCGGTAGGTTTTGAAACCACGGCCCCGGCCAATGCGTTAAGTGTGGTGCATGCCGATAACCAGGGTATACTGAATTACAGTATCCTTGCTTCGCATGTGCTGGTGCCACCGGCAATGGAAGCTATTTTGAGTGATGAAGAGAACCAGATCGATTCTTTTCTGGCGGCAGGACATGTATGCACCATTATGGGCATGGAAGAGTATTATCCCGTGGCCGAAAAATACCGGATCCCGATCGTGGTAACGGGGTTTGAACCGGTTGACCTGTTGCAGGGTATTGTAATGGCCGTGCGGCAACTTGAAAAAGGAGAGTACAAAGTAGAGAACCAGTATGCCCGCAGTGTGCAGCGAGAGGGTAACCGCATGGCACAGGATACGATACAGAAAGTGTTTACCGTGAGCGACCGTACCTGGCGGGGTATCGGCTCCATACCACAGAGTGGCTATGAAGTGAATGAACGGTACCGCCAGTATAATTCACGTATCAAATTTGCGATAGATATTCCATTGGCCGAAGAGAACAAGGAATGTATCAGTGGCGATATCATGAAGGGATTGAAGAAACCCCGGCAATGCCCCAATTTCGGCACCAAATGTAAACCCGAACATCCACTGGGTGCACCAATGGTGAGCAGTGAGGGGGCCTGTGCCGCGTATTATCAATATAGTTTTTCCGGTGAAGCGGAAACTGCGAAAGTTTCATCTTAAAAAAAATGACCGTGTCTGATATTTCTAGATTCCAGTTACAATGTCCCATGCCCAAATTCGATTTTGATGTGATCACAATGGGGCATGGCAGCGGCGGGCTGCTTACGCACCGTTTATTGCAGAGTGGCGTGTTCGACATTCTCAAAAATGAACTGCTGGACCAGCAGCATGACGGTGCCAGCTTTGAGCTAAATGGCCGTACGGCTTTCAGTACGGATAGTTATGTGATCTCGCCCATCTTTTTCCCAGGCGGCAATATTGGCGAGCTGGCGGTGAACGGAACCGTGAACGACCTGGCTATGTGTGGTGCCAATGCGCAGTACCTGTCGCTGGCTTTTATTATTGAAGAAGGGCTAACCATGGAAGCGTTCTGGAACGTGCTTACAGGTATCAAATATGCCGTGCAGAAAACCGGTGTAAAAATTGTTACGGGCGATACCAAAGTGGTGGAAAAGGGAAAGGGCGACCAGCTCTTTATCAATACTTCCGGTGTAGGCATTATTCATCCCAATGCGCAGATCCATCACAGGAATATAGCGGTGGGCGATAAGATCCTGATCAGCGGTAACCTGGCGCAGCATGGCATTGCCATTATGAGTAAAAGGGAAGGTCTTTCTTTTGAAACGGATATTGTAAGTGATACCGTGAACCTGAACCATACGGTACGGGCATTGCTGGATGTGCTGGGTACCGATATCAAATTCATGCGCGATCCTACGCGTGGCGGACTGGCATCGGTACTGAACGAACTGGCCGAGATCCGTAAACTGGGTTTCGTGATTGAGCAGGACAAACTGCCCATTGACGAACAGGTAGAAGGTGCCTGTGAAATGCTGGGGCTTGATCCTTTGTATGTAGCCAATGAGGGTTCTTTTGTAGCCATTGTTTCGCCGGAGCAGGCAGACCTGGCTTTGTCGCTGTTACATGCTGACCCCAATGGTGTAAATGCCGCTATTATTGGCGAAGTAACCGAAAGCCATGCGGGTAAAGTAATGCTCAAAAGCCGTATCGGCGGACATAGGGTAGTGAGTTACCTTACCGGTGAGCAGTTGCCCCGTATCTGTTAACATATCTCTGTGTTGAAAAATTTGTATAGTTATTTTTCAACACAGAGGCCCGGAGGTACACAGAGAGAACTTAGAATTCTACGATCAATCCCACCGAAGGTGTAAAACTTACCTCATCATTCAGTAACAGTAAAGGAATGGCATTGCTGCCATCTGCTTTCAGCGCTCTTCCATCGGTGGTGAGGAAAGCGGTATTATCTGCATTACGCTTAAAAGTGTAATTAGGTGCACCCTGGTTACGTGCCCGGTAAAAATTGGTGATATCGAGGAAGAGATCGATGATGGTCTTTTTGAAATTCCATTTTTTATCGATGCGCAGATCGTCGGAATGAAAGACGCGGAGGCGCTGGCTGTTCAGCTGCGTATAATCCAATAAACCTCGACCCAGTGAGAGATAATTGGTTTTAGAAGCGATCATATCAAAGGGGGTGTACGGCGCGCCACCCTGGTAACGGAATTTCATACCGAGCTCCCAGTTGCGTTTGAACTTATAGCCCCAGGTAATGCTCAGCAAGTGAGTATTGTCCCAGCTGCTGGGCAAAGAGTAACCGCTGGTGCCGGTGTATTTACTGCGGTAATAGGTGTAAGAGAAGATACCAAAGAATCGTTCGGTCAGTTTTTTCTGCGCAAATAATTCCATGCCCCATGCTTTGCCCTTGCCATTGGTGGTTACGGCTTCATTACCAAGTACGTCGAAATTGCTGCCGAGATTGGCAAGTGAAATACCGTTACGCACCGATACCGGTACCTGGTTGTAGAACTTGAAAAAACCTTCTGCGGTGATCCGGAAACCATCATTGGGTAAGTATTCGATACCGGCCACATAATGATCGCTGCGCTGATATTTGCTGTTTTTGTTTACCAGTAAACCACTGTTATTGGCAAAACCGAGAATGGTATAAGGTGGTAATTTGTAATAACGACCTACAGATATATTAACCGCCCATTTATCAGCCAGCACATAACTGAACGAAATGCGGGGTGATAAAGTTTGTAAAGGATTATTACCATCTGTAGTAAAACTATTCATATCCGTACGCAAACCACCGCTTAGGCCCAACCGGTTATCAAAGAAACGTTTACCCGCCTGCATAAAAGCGCCATAGCGCCAGAGACCGGCCAGGGGACTGTTGAAGTTGACCGTGGTAGCCGGTTGGATAATATTGCCGGCACTGTCTTTGAGTTCTTTCCGGATCACTGTGAAAGAGCGGTTCTGGTATTGTACATACTGCAGCGAAGCGCCATAACTGATCTTCCAGCCATTGATATTCCTGTTCACATCAACCCGCAGTTTGTTTTCTGTTTCCCGCGAAGTGTAATCGAGCGTGAGCTGGGAGGGGAGTTGGGTGGTATTGTCTTCGAAAGACTGGATCGCATTATCAAAGGCATTGCGGCTGAGTGCCCAGTTTACATATCCGTTATTCACCAATTTCTTCAGGCTCAGGCCAAAAGTATAGTTCCACTGGTTAATGGTGGGGTTGGCATTGATGATGTATAATTTTTCCGGTGTTGCTTTTTTGATGGGGGCGAGGCTGAATTCATCGATGGCACCCAGTGCCATAAATGATAAAGTGGTTTTGGGGTTGATCTGGCGGGTGATCTTGGTTTGAAAATCCCAGTAATTGGGGCGGATGGGGAGATCGATGGCAGAGAACAGTAGCTGCAAATACGAACGGCGCGCCGATGCGAGGAAAGTGGTTTTTTTATCCTTCGACAGGGGGGCCTTCCAGTGTAGCCGATATATCGGTTGCGCTGATGCGGGCATTGCCCTGGAATTTGTTGGCGTTACCGTTACGCTGTTTGAACTGGAATACGGAGCTGAGTGCATTATCATACCGCGTATCAAAAGCGGAAGAACTCAGTTTCACATTTTCAATAAAAGAAATATTGAGCATGCCCTGTGGTCCGCCGGAGCTGCCCTGTGTCTGAAAGTGGTTCAGCACCGGGATCTCGATCCCATCTATCTAAATAATAGACGTTTTCATTGGGTGCGCCACCGCGGATGATGATATCGTTGCGGAAACTGCCCCTTCGGCACCACCGCCCACACCGGGTAATGCCTGGATGGCTTTGCTGATGTCGAAGTTACCGCCCGGATTACTGCGGATCTCTTCCAGTGTTAAACGTTGCACACTTAGCGGACTCTCCAGCGTGGCGGCTTTGGCTGTGCGGCGGTTCTTGCTGACCACTACGGCCCTAAGCTCGCTTACCTGCGGTTCCAGTTCAGTATTCACCGTGTACTCATTACCGGCGTTCAGGATGATATTGTATAGAGTAGTTGTCTGGTATCCCGTAAGGCTAACTTCAACCGAATAGGTTTTAACCGGAATATCCGTGATGCGGAAAACACCATTGGTATCGGTGATAGCCGATTTTGTACTCCCTTTTACCCATACCGTGGCATTGGAGATGGCTTTTTGAGTGGTCTTATCCAGTACCGTACCGGAGATCCGGCCATTGTTCTGGGCAAGGGCAATCAGGGTGGCAAAACTGCAGATAGTTAATAACAATAGGCGTAACAACACTCTTCCTGGTAACATAGCCGGTCTCTTGGGGGTATAAAAATCCAATGCTTTACAGGTTTAAACAAAAAACGAAGAATTTAGTTTGAGATCAACTCAACTTTGCACTGAATCATCCTGTATACATCCCGGCCTGTTCTTTCTGCTCATCGTTGTATTCTTTCGTAACTTTAAACAAAGCCCTACTTATGAACTGGCACCGCCTAAGCATCGAAGCTGTTTTTGAACTACTGGGCTCGGGGCCTGATGGCCTGGGTTCTATGCAGGCGGAAGAGAAATTACTGGAAACCGGTCCCAACCAGTTGGAAGAAACCAGGAAAAAAACGGCGTTCGGGATCCTGCTCTCCCAGTTCACGGATGTGATGATCCTGATCCTGCTCGCAGCGGCTATTATCTCGGCCATCATCGGAGAAGCCACAGATACAGTTGTGATCATCGTGATCGTAGTACTGAATGCCGTGATCGGTTTTTTTCAGGAATACCGCGCCGAAAAAGCCATGCAGGCCCTGAAACAGATGAGTACCACCCAGGCCAAAACCCTGCGTAACGGCAGTTTACTCTTTTTACCTGCTACCGAACTGGTTGCGGGTGATGTGGTTTTGCTCGAAGCGGGTAATGCGGTACCGGCCGATATCCGTATCATCGAATCTGTCAACCTCAAAATAGAAGAAGCGGCACTGACCGGCGAATCGCAGGCAGTAGAAAAAACAGCAGCCGTGATAGAAACAGAGGATCTGCCCCTTGGCGACAGACTGAACCTGGCATTCAAAGGTACATTTGTAACCTATGGCCGGGGCAGGGGTATGGTAGTGGCCACCGGTATGCAAACCGAACTGGGCCGTATTGCCAAAATGCTGCAGGAAGAAGAAGTGCAGACCCCGCTGCAGCAACGCATGGCTTTGTTCGGGAAAAAGCTGTCGGTGATCGTACTCATTTTATGTGTGCTCTTTTTCATTGCCGGCTGGTTAAGGGGCGAGGGACTGGTAAAAATGGTGATGACCAGTATTTCACTGGCAGTGGCTGCCATACCGGAGGCATTACCTGCAGTGATCACTATTTCACTGGCACTGGCAGCCAAAAGATTGATCCGGTTCAATACCCTGATCCGCAAATTGCCTACGGTAGAAACCCTGGGCTCGGTTACGTATATCTGCACTGATAAAACCGGTACCCTCACCAAAAACAAAATGCATACCGAGCAGGTATATGTGAATGGCCGGTTGCACGACAGGAATGAACTGGCCGAACTGAAGCATGAGAAAAATATGTCGCTGCTCCTGCACGCGTTTGCCCTTAACAACGATGCGCGTACCGATGGCAATGCGATTATGGGTGATAGTACGGAGATCGCTTTGATGGAAGTGTCGAATGAACATTATATCCATCCTACGGTCTGGCCCCGTGTGGCCGAGATCGCTTTTGATTCGGAACGTAAACTCATGACTACTTTTCATGCACATAGTGGCCGGATCATTTCCTTTACCAAGGGCGCACCGGATATTCTCATTACCCGTTGCGGGAATATAGAAGCAGATAAAATTCAGCGAATGGTGGATGAAATGGCGACCCGCGGTTTGCGTGTACTCGGGTTTGCTTACCGTTACTGGGAGCAACTGCCGGCCAACCCCACCAGTGAAGTGGAGGAGCAGGAACTGCATTTTCTCGGACTGGCCGGTATGATCGATCCACCCAGGGAAGAGGTATATGATGCCGTGGCACAATGCAAGACCGCCGGTATTGTTCCGGTGATGATCACCGGTGATCATCCACTGACTGCCCAGACCATTGCCCGGCGGATCGGTATTATCAATACCAAAGAAGACCTGGTGATCAGCGGCATGGAACTGGCAGCCATGGAACATGCCGACTTTTTCGCCTGTGTGGAACAGATCAAAGTGTATGCAAGGGTATCGCCCGAGCAGAAATTACAGATCGTAAAAATGCTGCAGGAGAAAGGTCATTATGTAGCTATGACGGGCGACGGGGTGAACGATGCTCCTTCCCTCAAACGCGCCAATATCGGTATTGCCATGGGTATTACCGGTACCGACGTATCCAAAGAAGCGGCGCACATGATCCTGCTGGATGATAATTTCTCCACCATTGTAAAAGCCATTAAAGAAGGCAGGAGGATCTACGATAATATTTTAAAATTCATCAAATACCTCATGACCACCAACTCCGGTGAGTTATGGACCTTGCTGATGGGCCCCATACTGGGATTGCCCATTGCCTTACTACCCATTCATATCTTATGGATCAACCTGGTATCGGATGGGTTGCCGGCTATTGCATTGTCGTTTGAGAAAGCGGAGAAAAATATCATGCACCGTCCGCCACGTCCGCCCAAACAAAATGTATTTGCCAATGGCCAGGGTCTGCACATGATCTGGGTAGGTATGCTGATGGCTGCTGTGGCATTGGGTATACAGGCATGGGCCATTGCGGAAGGATTACATTGGCAAACCATGGTATTCAATGTGCTCTGCTTATCACAGATGGCGCATGTGGTGGCCATCCGTTCGCAACACCAGTCGGCGTTCCGGATGAGCCTGCTTGCCAACAAACCACTGATGGGTTCGGTATTGCTGACCCTGTTGCTGCAGCTGGCTGTAACCTATATACCGGCCATGCATGCAGTTTTTCAGACAGAATCTTTGAACCTGCGGGAGTTTATCATGGTAGGCCTGGCTTCCATGGTAGTGTTGATGGGGGTTGAAATGGAAAAAGTTTTTGTGAGACGGGAGTATCATATATAACTACAGTGGAATAACTTCATCAGTCAAGTTAGTAATAACAGGTACCCATTATAAATACAGAAAAACTTATTTGTTATGTTTAGTACAGCCATTCTGGTTTCCGAAAAGTGAAAAAATATGTTAATCTGACGCTGCCTCTCAGCATCCTGCAGTATGTTTTGTATTTTAACAAAGATCCTGATTTAAAAATCTGCGTATGACCAGTGCCATTATTATTACTCTTTGTGTTTTATTGCTGATCGCATATGTATTTGATCTTACTTCATCCAAAACAAAAATACCTTCTGTTATTCTGCTGCTATTGCTGGGTTTTATTGTAAGAAAACTGACAGACCTGTTGGATATTCCTCTGCCCGATCTCAGTCCTGTACTGCCGGTACTGGGTACGGTTGGTTTGATATTGATTGTACTGGAAGGTTCGCTGGAGCTTGAATTCAACACCACCAAAATGCCATTGATCAGACGCTCTTTTACAGTGGCATTGTTTCCTATGCTGGCATTGGCTTTTGGATTAGCCTGGATATTGCAACAGGTGGGAGGCGGTAGTTTTAAAGACAGTTTAATCAATGCCATTCCGCTCTGTGTTATCAGCAGTGCTATTGCTATTCCCAGTGTAAAATCGCTTGGGCAGCATACGAAAGAGTTTGTGATTTATGAAAGCAGTCTGTCGGATATACTGGGTGTATTGTTTTTCAATTTTGTGGCACTGAATGAATTCTTTGACCTGCATACAGTAAGTGGGTTTTTTATACAGCTATTAGTGATTGCAGCAGTCTCTTTTATTGCCACGATTGGCTTAGCCTTGCTGCTGAGCCGTATTGATCATCATATCAAGTTTGCGCCCATAATTCTGCTGGTGATCCTGATCTATGCGATATCAAAAGTGTATCATTTGCCCGGACTGATCTTTATCCTGCTCTTTGGCTTGTTTCTGGGTAACCTGGATGAGCTACATCATATCAAATGGATCCAGAAACTACACCCGGTGGCATTAAACCGGGAAGTACATAAATTCCAGGAAATTACCACTGAAGCAGCATTTCTGATACGGGCTTTGTTCTTTCTGCTTTTTGGTTATCTGATTGAAACCACAGAAATATTGAATACCCAAACCCTGATTTGGGCGGTTGGTATTGTTGCGGCCATTTTTCTGTTACGCGCCATACAACTCAGGTTATCCCGGCTTCCGTTGGCACCACTGCTGTTTATTGCACCGCGTGGATTAATTACAATTCTGTTGTTCCTTTCTATTTCACCATCCGACAGTATTCCATTGGTGAACAGATCGTTGGTTATTCAGGTGGTTATTCTTTCGGCCCTGGTAATGATGATGGGGTTAATAACAACCCAATCAGGAGCAAAGCAAAAGGAATAAAATTTGGTAAATAACAGATCGATGAGATAGGTTTTGCAGCGCCTGATTGTTCTTCTCAAAAAAACTAACCGGAACAAAGAGGGTTTAATGCGATTATTAATTCTGTAACTGTTTTACATTTAAATTCATCACCCGTAAAGGTCCTTTATGTTTTGTATAAAAAAGAGTTGCCTGTTTGCATTGGTTGCCATGGTTTTTGCCTCCTGTCAGGGCGGAGCCGATTCTAAAACGACTGTTGCCGATAGTACCAGTGAAGAAAAATGGTGGAAAGAAGCCATTGTGTACCAGATCTATCCCCGCAGTTTCAAAGACAGTGACGGCGATGGTATCGGCGATCTGAAAGGCATTGTTTCCAAACTGGATTATATACAGAGTCTGGGGGTAACTGCCGTATGGCTCAATCCCATTTATAGTTCACCCAACGATGATAATGGGTATGATATCAGCAATTACCGCGGCATCATGAAGGAATTTGGTACGATGGAAGATTTTGAAACACTACTGAAAGGATTGCATACGCGTAAAATAAAACTGGTGATGGACCTGGTGGTGAACCACAGCAGCGATGAACATGAATGGTTCAAACAAAGCCGCAGCTCGCGCAGCAGTAAATACAGGAATTATTACCATTGGTGGGATGCCGAAAGAGGTAAACCCAACTACCGGTACAGTCTTTTTGATGTGAACCATGATGCCTGGAAATATGATTCACTCACCAACGCCTATTACCTCCACTATTTCTCCCGCAAACAACCCGATCTGAACTGGGAGAATCCGGAACTGCGCAAAGAAGTGTATGCAATCATGCAGTTCTGGGCAGACAAGGGGATTGATGGCTTCCGGCTCGATGCTTTTGGGTTTGCGGCCAAAGACACTACATTTCCGCCCTTCCCGAAAGGATATGAAAAGAATTTTATGCCCTACTATTCCATGGTACCCGGCATCCATGATTACCTGAAAGAGATGCACCGGGAAGTATTCAGTAAATACGATGTAATGAGTGTGGCCGAAGGGGCGGGTAACAGTTTTGAAGACGCACATAACCTGGTAGACGCTTCTCGCAAAGAGCTGCATATGGCTTATGCATTTGAAGGTGTAGATATTGCCAAAGCGGAAGGGTACAGCCTGCAGCATTTTAAACAGGTGTTCACTAAATGGGACAGTGCTTTTGCCAAAGATGGCTGGTTGTCTGTTTTCCTGGCCAACCACGACCAGGCAAGAATGGTGAGTCGGTTCGGGAACGATAGCCCGGCTTTCCGCGACCTGTCTGCCAAAATGCTTAACACGTTTATCCTGTCAATGCGCGGCACACCTTATCTGTACAATGGGGATGAAATGGCTATGACCAATGCTGGCTTTACGAGTATCTCCGACTACCGCGATATGGCCACCCTCAATGAATACAAACACCAGCTGGCCAACAAAGGGGATATCCCCAAATTCCTGAAACGACTGCAGTTCGAATGCCGTGATAATGGGCGCACTCCTTTTCAATGGGATGCAACTGCCAATGCGGGCTTTGGAAAGGGTACTCCCTGGATCCAGGTAAATAAAAATTATACAACCCTGAACCAGGCAGCGCAGGAAAAAGATCCGAACAGCGTACTCAACTATTTCCGTACCATGGTGCAGTTGCGTAAAAATAATCCGGTATTGGTATATGGACAGTATGCCTTACTGGATAAAAATAACCCATCTGTGTATGCTTTTACCAGGGAATGGAAGGGTACTAAAATGCTGGTGTTGCTGAACTTTACTGCTAAACCGGCAAATGTGAATACCGGTATCGATCTCAGCAAAGCGAAAAAACTGATCAGTAATTATCCGCAATCATCTGCCGGAGAAAACCTGCAGCCGTATGAGGCAGTGGTTTACCAATTGTAAATACGCGTGACTAAAGTCCCGATCATATCTCTTTGATATGCCTTTACCCACGCTCTGAAGAGCGTGGATAAGGATAGCCCGTATTAGTTCTTTTTGATTTTTTAAGTGGCAGATAAATTTTCTGCCTGAGCATGCGACCCTTTTCCCAGGATAAACTTTATTTGCTACGCGCTTTAACGCGAAAGAAATGAGCAAAAGAAGGAAGTTCAAGGAATTTAAGTTCGAAAGAGGTGCTCTTTATTTTTATTTACGCATTTTCGGGTGCGGCAAACCAGTAGGTATTAGTGTTCGATGTTTTTCATTTGCCACGCTCTTCAGAGCATGGGTACAGAACAGCTAATAAAACAATCCGGGACTTTAGTCCCGAGTAAATATTTTAATTCTTCTGATTATTCAACTGTCAGTTTAAACACCAGGGCTTCTGTATTTCCCGTCTGTGTAAAACGGATAGTTACTTCATTGGCTGTAACCACAGATTGTATTTTCTGCGTACTGCCCAGCAGACTGAGCTGCTTAACAGATGCAAAAGCCTCTCCTTTTAGTGTAAGACTGCTGACACTTTCTTTTTCACCCAGCTGGTAGATCGCATAGATGGTTTTCCCCTTGCGGGTAAAAACCCAGTTGCCCTGTCGGGGAAGAGAATGGTCGGCTTCGGTATCATAAACAGCTTCTCCGTTTACCTTCATCCATTTGCCCACCTGCTGCAAGTGTTCATACGCCACCGGATCCCATTCACCATCAGGGCCGGGACCTATGTTGAGCAGGAGGTTACCGTTTTTGCTGATGATATCGGTTAGCAGGTGAATAATTTTGCGGGAAGATTTATAGGTGTCATTCGGCACATAGGACCAGGAATTACCCATAGTAATACAACTTTCCCAGGGATAAGGAAGATAAGCTGCCGGTACCGCTTGTTCCGGGGTAACATAATTCTCATATTCACCGTGTACGGTGCGGTCAACCACCAGTAAACCCGGTTGGTAACTGCGGCTCATGGCTGCGATCTTGGCCATGTCTATATCCTGGTTATACGGAATGGTGCGTTGCCATTCTACGGTGGTATCGATACTGCTGAAGGGACGTACCCATCCGCCGTCTAACCAGAGAATATCCATCTTGCCATACTCACTCATCAGCTCTTTGATCTGGTTATAGGTAAAGTTTTTAAACCCTTCCCAGCGTTCCGGGTATTTTTTGGGATCATAAGAAACATTGCGGCTCTTGGGTGGGAAGTATTTCCACCAGTAATGGTTGGTATTCCAATCGGGTTTGGAAAAATAGGCGCCGATCATAAAATCCTGTTCCCGGAAAGCACTGAAAACTTCTTTGGCTACATTGGCTTTGGGATTAATAGCGAAAGGAGATTTACTTCCGGTAATCTTATAATCCGTTTCATGGCTATCGAACATACAGAACCCATCATGGTGTTTGGTAGTGAACACCACATATTTCATTCCCGCATCTTTGGCAGCACTGGCCCAGTGGTCGGGATTGAATCGCGTAGGGTTAAAACTGGTTTGCAGGTTCTCATAGGCTTTCAGATAGGTGTACCAGTCTGCCGCATACGGGCCGCGGCGTTTGGTCCAGTCTTCATCTTCCGGACAGATACTCCAGCTCTCTACCACACCCCATTGGCTGTAAGTACCCCAATGCATCAATAAACCAAATTTGATCTTTTTCCAGTTGTCCAGTTTGGCCCGAACCTGCGGGTCGGAAGGAGGCTGGTACCGGTAACTTGCATTATGTTCCTGTGCAGATAATTGTAGTGAAAGAAGCAGTAGGCAAAACAAGGTTCTCATACCGGTAAGATACGAATTTGACTAAAAAAACTCCACGTAAACTCTCCGCTCTCTCTTCTCTGCGGTGAAAAAAAACATCTTTAAGGTTATGGTCTACCCATTTATTTATAGAATACTTTTTTCAGAAACCCATCCATATACGCAAGTGTTGGCGTAAACCAGGGTTCAAACAAACAGAAAGCATGCGGTGCTTTTTCAAACCCGTGTACTTCTGTGTATGTGTTGAATGATCGCAGTACAGAAATATAATCCTCCCTTCCCGCATGCATCCTTGCCACACTACTGTTGAGAAAAAGAGTAGGAGGGGTGAACGCACTTACATAACTGAGCGAAGAAGCGGTTTCCCAGATTTTTTCATGGCCTTTTTTCGGATACCCCAGCCAGTAAGTAGCAGCAGAAGTTCGTTTGCTGTCATCGCCCTCGCCCGATTCAGGATGTACAAAAGACAGAATGCCATCTATATCGATCACAGCCTGTACGTTCGTGGCTGTGGCGGCAAGTCCCTGTGTGCCTTCGAACAGTGGCAGGTTACCGGTAACGCCCAGAAAAGCGGCCAGCTCGCCACCGGCAGAAAAACCGGCTGCACAAATGCGGGTACTGTCTACCGCATACTGTTTTGCATTTTCTTTTACCCAACGGATGGCTGCTTTCAGATCATATACGGCAGCCGGGAACAAAGCTTCAGTAGAGAGCCGGTATTCCGGTATATACACCGTATATCCCAGTTGGGCCAATTGTCTAGCTAACGGATAATGCTGGGTCCGGTTACCGGTGCGCCAGCCGCCACCATGGATAAAGAGGATGGCGATATGGTTGCGTTTGCTTTTTTCTTCCGGGTAAAACACATCAAGCAGCAGTTGGCGGTTACCGATGCGGGTATAGCTACGGGCTTTTTCTTCGGCCACGCCCGGTAATGACTGATCTGCCACCCATTGGGTTTCGGGATGCGTTTTTTTGGTAGACAGATATGCACTGTAATTGGTATAGGAGGTGTCGGCCTTATGGGTTATGCCCGTCAGTGATTGTGTTAAGGCAGAGGTACAAACACACAAGCCGATAAGAGCGGAGAGCAGTTGTTTCATGCTGGTAGTTGTAGAGAAAGTTACATACAATCCGGATAACGAAGCCGAATTTTACCGGGAACGTTACCGGATGGTAAATCCGGTATCTTTACACCCCTGCTAATCCTATATACTTTTTTACTTTACCAACTTTATCAACCCCATATGCCAACCCCACTCGTCCGCGAAGCTACACTACAGGACATCCCCCTTCTCCTTCAATTTGAACAGGGTGTGATCACTGCAGAGCGCCCCTTTGATAGTACATTGAAAGAAGACCCGATCGAATATTATGATCTGCCGCTGCTGATCAGTTCGCCGGATTCGCACCTGCTGGTGGTGGAACTCGGAGGCAAACCGGTTGCTTCGGGTTATGCCAGGATAGAAGTTTCGCAATCCTATAACCGGCATACCCATCATGCCTATCTTGGTTTTATGTACACGGAACCGGAACACCGGGGTAAGGGGTTTAACCAGCTGATACTGCAGGCGCTCACACACTGGTCTCGCGCAAGGGGAATTACAGAACTCAGGCTCGAAGTATACCAGGATAACCAGTCCGCTATCCGTTCTTATGAGAAAGCAGGGTTCAGTAAACACATGATTAAAATGCGAATGGGTATTTAATTTTAGGGATGTAGGGTGTATAATAGCACCGGTTGCTGAAATTAAGCCGTTATCGTACTTCCGATTTCCGCTGAAAAGTATTATCTATACATCACTAACCATTACTACTGTAACCCATCATTTATGATACAGCTGCGTTTCTGCATGGCTGCCTGTTGGTTTTTCTGTCTCTCGCCGGTAATGGGGTCGGGTATATTTGATAGTGTGTTTCAGGTGCCGGCCAAAGAAAAAATTGCCAAAGCGCTGTCTATTTATGATGAACAGGTCAAACGACGCGATTCTGTTTTTTCCATTACCGCCATCCGCCAGTTGATCCGCAGTGCAGAAGAAAGAGATGACAAGGAACTGCATTGTTTCTCCCTGTCACTGCTGGCCGATCAATATGCCCGTATCCGTGGCTTGAACCCTTATTCTACTTCCCTGCATGAGTCGGCTATTGCCCTCGCCAAAAAAGATCGCCTGCCTTTAATGATCGGTATGACCAATTACCGTGCTGGTGGTTATTATTACAGTTTTAAAAAATATCCCATTGCCTTTGAATACCTGTTGCGGGCCGACACCTATTTTAATGAGATCGGATATAAAGACGTACCCGATATAGATAAGTTCCTGTTTTTTATCGGTGGCATTTATTATGAGTCGGGCAACTACGAAAAAGCGGAACCCTACCTACTACAGATCCAGCAGATGAAGAAAGTAACCACTTACCTGCGCAAGCAGTCGCTGAATACGTTGGCCATGATCCATAAGTTGAGAGGAGATACGGCAGGTGCTTTTCACTGGTTTCTGCAAACACTGGCCGAGGCGCAGGCTAACCGCGATACAGCCTGGCTCGGCATCACCTATGGCAATATCGGCAGTCTGTATTTTTCCAATGGGTTGTTTGAAAAAGCCTATCCCCTGCTGGAACAGGGTAGCTGGTTCAAAGCTGTCAGAGACCTTCCCGAAGATGCAGCTGCGGATCAACTATTGCTGGCCCGGATTGACCTGTTGAAAAACAATTCCACCAAAGCCGCTGCCCGAATAGCGGAAGCCAGCAAAATGGTAAACGGGTCGTTTAGTTTGCTGGGGAGAAGAAACTTATACGAAGCGCTGGCCTTGTATTATGAACGTACAGGACAGGCAATACAGGCATTGGAGATACAGCGGAAACTGATGCAGGTAAAAGACAGCCTTACAATCAGCCGCGACAGACAGGCCTATGAGAAAATACAGTTACACATAGAAACGGAAAGACACCTGAACCAGGTAAACCAACTGGAAACAGATGCCAAAACGGAAACCCTTCGGAGAAATGCGGTGATCCTGATCTTGTTCCTGTTATTGGTAGTGCTGTTGCTCCTGTACGGACGTTATCGCCTGAAGGCGAGAAATACAGCCGCTATATTGCAGAAGGAAAAACAGATAACCGAGGAAAAACTGCAACATGCGCGGCAACTGCTGCAGGACTTTACCCGCAACAACCGACAGAAAAACGAGTTGATAGAACGATTTGCAGCAGAACTGGAACGCCTGAAATCCAATATGAGCGGTAATCCTGCTTATGAAGAGCGATTACAGAATTTTGAGAAACTGGTACAGTCTACCATACTGACAGATATCGAATGGCAATCGTTCCGGGAATTATTTGATAAGGTTCACAAAGGTTTTTTTACTCGCCTCGAACAGAAAATTCCGGGTTTAACGCTGACGGATACCCGTATTCTTACACTGGTAAGACTGCAACTGCCGCATACTGAAATGGCCCGGATGATGGGTATGGATGCAGAGGATGTGGAAACTGCTATCCAGCGGTTACGTAACCAAATTCACCCTCATGAGGATGGCATAACTATTGAAGACCTGGTGCAGGCGATTTAATGGTCAGATGGAATTTCCATTTTTTACAGTCCTTTCGGAATAGCTGGTCAATTAACAATCGACAGTATAAAATATATCCGCATTCACCAGTTACATACAAAAGCCGGCCTGCTTTTGTAAGGCGGGCCGGCTTTCTTATGGGTTCTTCCGTATTTTATTGGTAACGGTATACTTTTTTGATCCGGTACGCATGTTGCTGCGATGTGTAACCTTTGTAATTCACATATTCCTCTACCGGGTAACCATCTGCATTATAGATGAATTCAGTTTTATACGGAATAACGGAAGGGAAACCACCACTATAGATCTTCAGTTCCAGTAAACGGTTGTTTTTGGAACTGTTCGACAGGAAAATATCGGGATAGCCCAACTGGTGTTTGGGATTGATATAGCTGTCGTATTGGTACTCGCTCGACTCTCCGCTACCCGTTGAGCTGATGGCTTTATCAGCTACCAGGTTGCCATTCCGGAACTGCATGGTGTAAGTCATGCTGTTGCCGTTGTGGAACAGGTAGTTGGCAGAAATAAGCTGCTGGCTATTTAGCTTGCTGTAATCAAACAGTACATGGGTAGACTGATCATAACTGCTATTGCTTACAGTTGTGATCTTTCCTGCCGCATACGTGAATCCGGAAAAACCGGTAAGCGTGTTGTTGTCGGGGTTAAATCTTTTGATCGTATCCAGCTGTGCGCCATTGTATAAAAACTGGTACTGGTGGGTTAATGGCAGGTTGCTGGATTGTAGTTGTTTCTGGTAAAATTTGATAGCAGACAAACGGTTATTGGCATTGTACAGATATTCTGTGCGTGTATCGGGTACCAGGCCTGCTGCATTTTCTATGAAGGTACTTTCTTCCACCAGCAGTTTGGGTTGGCTTACCGCTGTCAGGTGTAGTTGGGTGGTAATGCCCAGTTCTGTTTTGCTAAGCGTTTTCTGTGCAATGGTATTCCATTTCGCTACCTGGAAGGAAACGGTTTCGTAACTCTCCGGTACCCTGATCTGGGTAACACCTTCCTGCAGTTCTATCTCCCTGATCCAGTGTTGGCTGCCGGTGCTGCTGGCGTCAACCACCAGTTTGCCGGGTAAACTGTCGTACACCGCCTGGCCCACAGTGATCATCAGTTTCACTGATAGCTCCCTGAAAGCGATTTTACCAAAATCATCTACCGTATAACCAAAACTGGCCGGCGAATCGGCGGCATCTACTTTCAATACCTGTACCGCTGCGGCAGTAACACCTGTTTCTGTAATACTTACCGGAATAGATACCGGCTTGCTTACCAGTGCTGCTTTTGCTGAATTTGATTTGGGTGCTGCATATACAGCCGTATCGGTAGCAGTGATTACAATGAATTTGGAAAGCACATAAGAACCTTTGGCCAGCGTAATTCTGTCGGTTTTATAAACACCCTGGATATAATCGAGGCTTACTTTTTTGTTGCTCACTACTTCCTGTCCCTGTTCATTGTTAACGCTCACCAACGCGTATAACTGCCCCTGACCCAATTGAACCCCATTGGCAGATAATTGTAAATAAGTGGCCTTATCAACTGATCCGGGTACCGGCACCGCGTCTTCGGTTGCTTTGCGGCAGGAGGTAATGGTGATCAGTGCCATCATTACCAATGTGATAGGCATGGTAGTTTTTTTCATAGATGCTTGCATGTTTCTTTTAATAGATTGAATAATAGTCTTCGATATTCACGGCCCGGTATCCTGCTTTGTGGATGGCTCCGATCACAACACTTTCATTGATTACATCCGGTGAGAATACCGTCAGCTTTTTATCGCTGATACAGAGATCCAGTTGCCAGTTACCACGGCCAACGGCATTATCGAGATAGGGCTTTACCCTGTTAAAAGCAGATTCGCTGCTGATATTGGTTTTATAAGTAATGAGCTCCATTGTCTTGTATTTAGGTAATAAAAAAACCTGCTTACACATGCCGGTTGCGGGCGGTAAGCAGGTAGTTTTCAAATGCAAATATATTTTTCAGTAATAATTTTTTTTAGAACGATACACGTGCTGCACATAGTCTACTTAAATGGTCATATAGAAATATGTGCGGTAATCATTGCTGCTGTTAAAACCCGCTTATCCTAGTTTAGCAAACTTCAGCCGCAGACTGTTACCTACTACGCTGATACTGCTCAGGGCCATGGCAGCACCCGCCAGCATGGGATCCAGCAGAAAGCCATTTACAGGATACAACAGACCGGCGGCAATAGGAATCCCGATCAGGTTATAGATAAAGGCCCAGAACAGGTTCTGGCGGATGGTTTGTACGGTTCTTCCGGATAATTTCAGCGCTTTGGGTATGCTGTTCAGGTCTGAAGTGATCAATGTCATCTTGGCCACATCCATCGCAATATCGCTGCCCTTGCCCATGGCAATGCTAACATCGGCCTGGGCCAGTGCATGACTGTCATTGATGCCGTCGCCCACCATGGCCACTGTTTTACCCTGTTGCTGCAACAGTTTTACAAAATCTGCCTTGCTGGCTGGCAATACTTCTGCTTTAAATTGTATGATACCTGCTTCCCTGGCAATGGCCGCTGCGGTTTGTTTGTTGTCGCCTGTCAGCATATACACTTCTATACCCTGCTGCAGCAGGCTGGCGATTGCCGCTTTTGAACCGGTTTTGATGGCATCGGTAACGGCTATCGCAGCTACGGCTTCTTTACCTTCTGCAAAAACTACTACGGTTTTGGCCTGCTGCTGCCAGCTGTTCATGGCAGTCAGCATTGCAGCATCTATGTGGATCTCTTTTTCTGTCAGCAGGGTGCTGTTGCCGATGGTAAACAACCTGTTCTGATACTTTGCGGTTACCCCTTTGCCGGTTATGCTTTCAAAAGCATCGAGTATGATCTCCTGAATGCCCTCCTGTGCCAGGTGTTTTACAACGGCTTCGGCAAGGGGGTGTTCCGATTGTTTTTCTATCGCCAGTAAAACCGGCTTCAGTAACTGCTGATCTGCTGCAGGTGTGAATACCAGGTCACTCACGGTGGGCTTGCCTTCTGTGATGGTACCTGTTTTATCGAGAATGATGGCATTTACACGATGGGCCAGTTCCAGGCTTTCGGCGTCTTTGATCAGGATATTGTTCTCCGCACCCTTACCCACACCTACTATGATGGCTGTGGGTGTGGCCAGGCCCAGGGCACAAGGACAGGCGATCACCAATACCGTTACTGCCGTTAAAAGGCCATGCGTAAAGGCATTCTCTCCGCCCAGCAACATCCACAATACAAAAGTGAGCAGGGAGATGCCTATTACCGTGGGTACAAAAATCCCGGCTATTTTATCAACCAGTTTTTGTACGGGCGCTTTACTGCCCTGTGCTTCCTGCACCAGTTTAATGATCTGCGCCAGCACGGTTGCACCACCCACTTTTTCAGCCGTAAAACGGAAACTTCCCTTTTGGTTAATGGTTCCAGCAAATACTTTGTCGTTTTCTTTTTTCTCTGCAGGAACAGGTTCGCCGGTGATCATGCTTTCGTCTACATAACTGCTGCCGGCTGCCACACTGCCATCTACCGGAATCCTTTCTCCCGGTTTCACCAGCAGCAGGTTACCCACCTGCACCTGGCTAACAGGTATTTCCTTGGTTTCGTTGTTTTCCAGTACCAGGGTAACCGTTTTAGGTTGCAGACCCATTAGTTTTTTGATGGCGGAAGAAGTGTTTGATTTGGCCGTTTCTTCCAGCAGTTTCCCCAATGAGATAAAGGCAATGATCACGGCTGCTGCTTCAAAATATACATGGGCATGCAGTCCACGGGCATGCCAGAAATCCGCAAAAAATGTGTTGAAACTGCTGAACAGGTAAGCAATGCCGGTACTCATGGCCACCAGGGTATCCATATTGGCTTTGCCGTACAGTGCCTGTTTCCAGGCATTGCTGAAAAAGCTGCGGCCAAAATAAAAGACCACCACGGTAGCGAATGCCATCATGATGTAATTGCCGTAAGGCATGTCCATAAAAAACATTCCGATCACTACAATGGGCAGCGAGAGGATGGATGACCAGATGGTCCGGTTTTTGGCAGCCTGCAGGTGTTTTTGCTGGGCCTGTTCCTTGGCTTCTTCCCGGTTTTCTTGCACAATCACCATGTCGTACCCGATGGCACGCACCGCTTGCTGCAGTTTTTCGGGATCCGTCAGGGCAGGATCGTAACTGATCCAGGCATCCTGGCTGGCAAAATTAACGCCCGCATCCGCTACTCCTTCTGCTGCTTTCAGCATAGACTCTACACTGATGGCGCAGGAGGCACAGCTCATCTCCAGTATGGGATAAGTTTCTTTTACCAGCTTGGCCTGTTCTTTTTTGTCGGATAAGTGTAACATAACTAAAACATTTATACAAAAATCCGATGTACATGGTACACCGGTATTATACAATACAGGGATAGGTTCATATTATTTCAGGAGTGGACAGCGGTAGCATGTGTCGTATGTTTGGCTGGCTCAATCTCTGTAAAATAACTGGGCGTTAAACCGGTGTGCTGTTTAAACTGCCTGGAAAAATGCGCCACACTGCTGAATCCGAGGGCAAAAGCAACACCGGAAACGGTTTGCCCATTGTACACCATCATTTCTTTCGCTTTGCTGATGCGATAGCGGATCAGGTATTTCTCCAGGCTTTCTCCTGCCTCCTGCGAAAAAAGATCACTGATGCTTTCATAGCCCCTGCCCAGTTTTTCCGTTGCAAAACGGGAGAAACGGAATCCCGGCATAAAATCAAAATGACCGGAGTATACTGTTGCTGCCAATTCGCGGATCGCCCGGGTCAGTTGGCTTTTTTTTGACTGAAGCAGGCTGAATCCGAGCGGTTCCAGTTTTTCTTCCAGTAGTTGCATTGAAATAGGGGTGGGGTGCAACAGGGTCATCTCACCCAGCTGTAGTTGTTGAATGGGATAGCCCAGTTGACTGATCGCTTCCTTTACGGCATGGATACAACGCTCGCAGACCATTCCCTTGATATAAAACGACTGTTCCTGCATAGAGTGGTAGTTTGGCACGGCAAATTACTACCGGGCTGAGGGGCAACTGTTACAGAATTGTAAAGGGCTGTTATATAATTTTCAGGATCAGATCTTATCCAGCGGGATCCGGTGTTTCTCCTTCAGGTTGCGGAACTGTGAAGCGGTAAGGCCGGTCATTTTTTTAAACTGGAGAGAAAGGTGTTGCACACTACTGTAGCCTAACTGGTCGGCAATTTCGCCCAGGCTCAGTTCACCGTACACCAGCAATTCCTTTACTTTTTCGATCCGCTGGAGGATGGCGTATTTTTCGATGGTGATACCCTCAACGGAAGAGAAAAGGGTGCTGAGATAAGCATAGTCTAACCCGATTTTCTTCTCCAGTAAGGCAGATAATTTCAGGTTAAACTCGTCATTATGCTGGTGTATCAGCGATACGATGGTGGTCTTGATCTTTTCTACCGTTCTCGCTTTTTTATCGTCCAGCAATTCAAACCCGATCGCTGATAAGGCACTGGATAAAGCGCTCAGCTGTTGCGGGCCGGGTATTTCGGCCAGTTCTATTTCCCCCAACTGTATATGATGGTACCTAAGCCCCAGTTGCTGCAGCTCCTGCCGTACCGCCATGATACAACGTTCACAAACCATATTTTTCACATAGAGAAACATATCCAGAGATCGTTGAATGAGTACCTGACGAAGGTATTTATTTATCCTGTTTCTTTATTCGTTATCAGGCTAACGTAAACTTTATTACCTTTCTTTCATGAAAAAATGGCTCATTCTTGGTATATGTATTTGGAGTATCACCAATGGTCTGCGTGCTCAGATCCCTGCACAAACCATTCCTGATTTCCGGTTTCTGCAAAAAAACGGTGCTGCATTTACCCGCCAGCAGCTGCCAACCGGCAAACCCCTGTTTTTCGCTTTTTTTGATATTACCTGCGATCATTGCCAGAAAGCCATGCAATACCTGAACAGCCGCTACCGAGAGCTGGGTAAAGCCGCCATTTACCTCGTTACCCTCGATCCCGGACCCAGTGCCGA
>Ga0255338_1002356_pt1 | contig 28327 bp, 30 predicted proteins | sample MeOH1_35cm_T4_19_FD_203715 | JGI IMG/M metagenome (GOLD analysis project Ga0255338, IMG submission 203715) | Sandy soil microbial communities from University of British Columbia, Vancouver, Canada - MeOH1_35cm_T4_195 | ecosystem: Engineered > Artificial ecosystem > Sand microcosm > Unclassified ...
ACCGCGACCTGGCAATGGAGCCCGCCATGAACCAGACCAAGGAACGCGCCTCGACCGAGATCGTCATCCGGCCGAACACCTACGCCACCATCCTCGTCCACGCCGAACCCGGCCTGGCCTCCTCCCATCGCGTCGAGGTCGCCGGGCGACTGGCCCGCGACCTCGACGCTCGCCTCATCGGCCTCGGCGCTGAGGCGCTTGAGCCGATCGCGGTGACCGACCCCATGGCCGGCTTCGGCGCCGGCGAGCTGGTGGGGCTGTTGCAGCAACAGATCGGCAAAGACCTGGCGGCAGCCGAAGACGCCTTCCGGCGCGACGCCGCCGGCGCCGACATCGAATGGCGCAGCATTCAGGACTATCCGAGCAACGCCCTGGTCCAGACGGCGCGCGCCGTCGACCTGATCGTCGTCGGCCCCCGCGGCGGGGGTGGCAAGGCTCGCGCCGCAGATCCCGCAGACGTGGTGATGAGCGCGGGACGTCCCGTACTGATGGTTCCCGACGGGCGGCATCACCTGCGGGCGCAAGCCGTGGTGATCGCCTGGAAGGACACCCGCGAATGCCGGCGCGCCGTCGCCGACGCGCTGCCCTTCCTCCAGCGCGCCGAGGACGTCATCGTCCACACGGTCTGCAAGCCTGACGCGGCCGACCGGACGGTGTTCGAGACCGACGATGTGGTCGCCAACCTGAAGCGCCACGGCGTGCCGGCCCGAGCGCTTGTCACGGCGACCGCGCCGCATGGCGCCGCCAAGGAGATCGAGCGGGTGGCGGAGCTCAACAACGCCGACCTGATCGTCAGCGGCGCCTATGGTCACGCCCGGCTGCGCGAGTGGGCCTTCGGCGGCGTCACCGACGACCTTCTGCATCGGCCCGCCTGCTTCGTGCTGATGAGCCACTGACCCCTTGGGCGCGGAGCCGACGCGTTCCGCGCCCACCGTTCCAGGAGACCTGCAGATGCGCCCGATCCGACCGATGCTCTGGCTGACCGCGCTCCTGCTTTCGGCTTGCGCGTCCGCTCCCACCGAAGCGACCCTGCCGGGCGTCGCGCCACTGCCGAAACTGGACGTCGTCCAGCAGCGCGGCCACGACTTCGCCGTCCGCCGCTGCGGCGGCTGCCACACCGTGGGACTGGATGAAGGCGGCGCCCAGGAGGGTCCGTCCTTCCGCAAGCTGGCCCGCCGCTACAACCCGATCTCGCTGGAGCGACGCTTCGCCGAGGTTTCGGAGCATGGCTTCGACCGGATGCCGTCCATCCCCTTCACCCGGGCGGAGGCGGAAGACCTCCTCGCCTATGTCGACACCCTGACCGGCTACTGAGCCAGGGAGTCCCGTCTTGGCCCCCGCCGACGCCGCACCGAATCAAGGGCTCGCGCCGAAGGCGCCCCTGCCCGCGCGGCAGGGATCCGCCAACGCGATCCGCGGAATCCTGCAGATCGCCGCCCTGCTGCTGCTCGCCCTGCTCGTCTGGCGACTGGCCGATGTCCTGCTGCTGGCGTTCGGCTCCGTCCTGACCGCGATCCTGTTGCATGCCCTGGCCGAGCCCCTCGTCCGCCGACTGCGCCTGCCTCGGCCCGCCGCGCTCGCGGTCGCTGTCGCCGGCGTGGCCCTGGCCGGGACCGCGACCGCTTGGCTGTTCGGCCAGCAACTCGCAGTCCAGTTGGTCGCCTTGGGCGAGCTCCTGCCCCGGGCCTGGAGCGCCCTGCAGGCGCCGCTCTCGTCTTCCCCGCTCGGGGCCTATGTCCTGGACGATCTGCAGCGTCTTCGCCATGCCGACGGACTGGTGTTGCAGACCGCCTCGCGTCTGATTCAGGGGTCCGCCAGCGGCGCCGCGGCGACCGTGATCGTGCTGTTCGCCGGCCTCTACCTGGCCTTCCATCCCGCGACCTATCTGCGCGGCCTGCTGCACCTGGTCCCTCTGCCGGCGCGCGAGCGCACCACGACCGTGCTGACCGCCAGCGGCTTGGCGCTGAACCGATGGCTGCTCGGACAGCTGGTCTCCATGCTGCTGATCGGCGTCACGGTGGGCGTGGGGCTCTGGTGGGCGGGCGTCCCCTCGCCGCTGGCGCTGGGCGTACTGGCGGGCCTCGCCCAGTTCGTGCCGGTGGTCGGCCCCATGGCGGCGACCATCCCGGGCCTCATCGTCGCCGCCAGCCACGGGCCCCAGACCCTGGCCTGGACCGCCGCGGTCTACCTGGGCGCCTCCCAGTTCGAAGCCAATGTGGTCACGCCGCTGGTGCTGCGCCAGATGGTGGAGCTGCCCATGGCCGTCACGCTGTTCGCGGTGCTCGCCATGGGCGTCCTGCTGGGCCCGCTCGGCGTCCTCTTCGCCACGCCTCTCGCCGTGGTGGCCTATGTCGTCGTGCGCCACGTCTATGTTGAGGACGTTCTCGGGGACCGACTCTCCATCACCCCGGCGCGTGTGGCGGCGCCATGACCGCCGCGGACACCGCACAGCTGCGCGCCCTCGCCCATCTCCACCCGGATCGGCGTCGGCACGCGCTCGCCGTGGGGTTCGGCATGATCCTGCTGGCCCTGGCGGCCGTGGCGTTCCCCGCGGCCACCACCGTCCTGGTGGGCGCGGCGGGCGGCTGGCTGCTCTGGCTGGCGGGAGCCCTGATGCTCGGCGTCGCTGTGCTGATGTTCAAAGGGGGGCTGCGGCTGCTGGGGATCGCCGCCGCGATCTGCGCCGTGGGGCTCGGCATCTACCTCACGTTCCACCCTGCGGTCGGCGCCCTCGCCACGGCGTTGATCCTCGCCGCCGCCCTGGTGATGGACGGCAGCTTCCAGGTCGCCGCCGCGCTGCACTTGCGCCCGCTGTTGGCCTGGCGCTGGTTGTTGGCCTCCGCCCTGGCGAGCCTCGGCGCGGCGGCCCTCCTTGTCAGCGGCCTGCCGGCGCGCACGTCGGAGGCGATCGGGGCCCTGCTCTGCGTGGCGTTCGTGACAACCGGAGCAGCGCTCGTCGCCCTCAGCGTCGCGCGGCCCGCGCCACGGCTATGACGGGTCAAAGGCGCCCTCGCGCCCAAGCATGAGCTTGCCACCGCCGGGTTTCGAGGCCATCGCTGGGCCGATGATCGCCGCGCCCCTGCCCCGGACTGGCTCCCTAACGCCGTACGGTCGGATCGTGGGCTATGCGGTGGCGATCGCGGCGACGGCGGCCTGCGCGGCGCTCCGGGTGCTGTTCGACGACTATTTCTCCGACGACCTGGTGTTCCTCCTGTTCGTGCCCGCCCTGCTGGCCAGCGCAGCGGCAGGGGGCGCGGGCCCGACGATCCTGGCCGGAGCCCTGTCGATTGTTCTGAGCCTCGCTTTCGTCGGCTTTCGGGGACTGGACGAACCAGGCGTCCTCATCCGGATTGGCGTCTTCGCTGTACTCACCGTGGCGACAGGCCTGGTCGGATCGAGGATGCTGCACAGCTCCCGATCAATCCGTCAGTTCGTCGCCGACCTGCAGTCCCGCGAGGCGCACCTGCAGTCGATCCTGGACACCGTCCCGGACGCGATGATCGTCATCGACGAGCACGGGATCATGCAGTCCTTCTCCAGCGCGGCCGAACGACAGTTCGGCTGGACGGCCGCGGAGGTGGTGGGCAAGAACGTCAGCCTGCTGATGCCGGAGCCGTACAAGACGCATCACGACGGCTATCTGCTGCGCTACCTCACCACCGGAGAGCGCCGCATCATCGGCATCGGCCGGGTCGTGGTGGGCGAACGCAAGGACGGCTCGACCTTCCCGATGGAGCTTTCGGTGGGCGAGATGGTCTCCGGCGACCGGCGCTTCTTCACCGGCTTCGTCCGCGACCTCAGCGAGCGGCAGGCCGCCGAGCGGCGGCTGCAGGACGTCCAGGGCGAGCTGGTGCACGTCTCCCGGTTGACGGCGCTCGGCGAGATGGCCTCGGCCCTGGCCCACGAGCTCAACCAGCCGCTCACCGCCATCGCCAATTTCATGAAGGGCCTGCAGGTGCTCATCAAGCGCGTGCCGCTCGACGAAGCGCGACTGGAGGACATGATCTCGCAATCGGGCGAGCAGGCCCTGCGCGCGGGCCAGATCATCCGCCGGCTGCGCGACTTCGTCTCTAAGGGCGAGGCGGAGCGCCGTATCGAGAACTTGCCGCAATTGCTGGAAGAAGCCGGCGCCCTGGCCGTGATCGGCGCCCGGGAGCGCAGCGTAAGGGTGCGCTACGAGCTGGACCGCCGGGTGAACCTGGTGCTGGCGGACAAGGTGCAGATCCAGCAGGTCGCCCTCAACCTGATTCGCAACGCCATCGAGGCGATGGAGGACGCCCCGCGCCGCGAGCTCACCGTCGGCGCCCGGCCGGTGGCCGACGACATGGTCGAGGTCTGGGTGAGCGACACGGGGCACGGCATCAGCGCGAAGGTCGCAGAGCAGTTGTTCCAGCCCTTCATGACCACTAAGTCCCAGGGGATGGGCATTGGCCTGTCGATCTCCCGGACCATCATCGAGGCGCACGGCGGCCGAATCTGGGTCGAGTCCAACCCAGGAGGCGGCGCGATTTTCCGCTTCACCCTCCCGGGCGTGCGCGCAGAGGAGCTGACGGACCATGAGTGAGCCGATCGTGCACCTGATCGACGACGATGACGCGGTGCGGGTCTCGCTAGCCTTCGTGCTGGAGATGAACGACCTACCGGCCAAAACTTATGCTTCCGGCCTCGAGTTCCTGGAGGTGGCGGACACCCTGAGCGGCGGTTGCGTGGTCACGGACGTCCGGATGCCGGAACTGAGTGGTCTGGAGCTCGTCCGCCGGCTGAAGGACCGGGGGTTCACGCTGCCGGTCATCGTCATCACGGGCCATGGCGACGTGCCGCTCGCCGTCGAGGCCATGCGCGCGGGGGTGATCGACTTCATCGAGAAGCCCTTCGAGGAAGACGTGCTGATCGGCTCCATCCGCAGGGCCCTCGTCACCTCAACCGAGGCCAAGGTGCAGGATCCGGAACGCCAGCGCTTCGAAGAGATGCTGTCGGGTCTCTCCGGCCGCGAGAAGGACGTCCTGCGAGGCGTAGTGGCTGGCAAGATGAACAAGGTCATCGCTTTTGAGCTCGGCATCAGCCCCCGCACGGTGGAAGTCTATCGCGCCAACGTCATGAGCAAGACCAAGGCGAACGGCCTCTCCGACCTCGTCCGGATCGCCCTGCGCGCCGGTTTCTGACGGCTTGCGTCAGATCAAATCGCCGGGTGGCGGCCCGTGCGATGTTGAGGCGATGCACCCGCCGAGCGACCGCCCTTCTGTCTTTGTCGTCGAGGACGACGCGGCGGTGCGCCGCGCCCTGGCGTTCGCCCTCGACATGGAGGGGTTCGCCGTCGAGACCTACGAGTCCGGCGAGGCGCTGCTGCTGGGACACCCGCCCATGGCTCCTGGGTGCATCGTACTGGACGAGCGGCTGCCGGGCGCGTCCGGGCTCGACACCCTGCGCCAGCTTCGCGCCCGGAAAGTGGACCTGCCCGCGATCCTGATCACCAGCCATCCGACTGCCCGCTTTCGCGAGGCCGCCGCCCTGGCCGGCGCTCCAATCCTTGAGAAGCCGCTGCTCGGGGAGGCGCTCATCGCCGCCATCCGCAACGCGCTGGACCGGCCGCCGCAGACCTGACCGCCGAAGAGGGGCGTTAGGGAACGAGGACGGCGGCGCCCACGAACGCGCCTCGCCGCAGATCCTCGAGGGCAGCATTGGCCTCGCCGAGGGGGTAGGCTTTCACATGCGCCCGCACCCCGGCGGCCGCGGCCAGCGGCAGGTAGTCCCGCGCGTCCTGACGCGTCAGGTTGGCGACCGACACCAGCCGCCGCTCGCCCCAGAGCAGGTCGTAGGAGAAGCTGGGGATATCGCTCATGTGGATGCCGCCGCAGACCACGGTCCCGCCCTTGCGAACGGCGGCCAGGGCGAGCGGTACGAGATCGCCGACCGGCGCGAAGATGATCGCCGCGTCCAGCAGCTCCGGCGGCGGCTCGCCAGATCCGCCGGCCCACACGCAACCGAGGTCGCGCGCGAGCGCCTGGGCCGCCTGGTCCCCATCGCGGGTAAAGGCGTACACAGCCTGGCCCTGGTGGACGGCCAGTTGCGCCAGCAGGTGCGCCGCCGCGCCGAACCCATAGAGTCCGAGCCGCTGGACCTTCCGCGCTTCGCACGCGACCCGCCACGACCGGAAGCCGATCAGGCCCGCGCAGAGCAGCGGGGCCGCCTCAAGGTCGGACAGGCCCGTCGGCAGGGGGAAGGTGAAGTCGGCCCTCGCGATCACCGTATCCGCGTAGCCGCCATCGCGCGTCCAGCCGGTGAACTCGGGATCATCGCATAGGTTCTCCTGGCCCTCGCGGCAGTACTGGCAGACGCCGCAGGTCCCGCCCAGCCAGGGCACGCCCCGCCGCTCGCCAAGCATGACGTCGCAGACGCCAGTCCCCATCGCATCGACCACGCCCACGATCTCGTGGCCGGGAACCACGAACGGGCGCCGGGACGGCAGGTCCCCGTCCACCACGTGAAGATCCGTCCGGCAGACGCCGCAGGCCCGCACCCGCAGGCGAAGCTCTCCTGGCCCGGGTTCGGGGTCAGCGTAGGCTTCCGCCACGAGGGGCGCGCGAGGCGTCTTCAGGACCATGCGCAGCATTGATCATCCTCGGTCCGGAGAAGAGGCCTCAGCGTACCCTGCGGCGGGATCGCCAGAGCAGCCAGCCTCCGAAGAGCACCATCGTCTGGGCCACGGCCGAGAGCAGGAGGCTGAGCGAAAGACCCAGGCGGAGCGCCCAGGCCTGCTGCGTGGCGGAGTCGCCGTAGGTCACGACGATCAGCCCGACCATGCCGCCGAGTCCAGCCACGAGGAGAAGGAGGCCGACAACGACCTGCCCGAAATTCGAGGTGCGATCGGCCATGGTCAGGCTCCTTCCCTACGCCAAGCCGACCGCCCCATGCCGGACCGACTGCCTACTCAGGATTGGGCCGAGACGCAGAGCCGGCCTTGATCGCCATCAAGCGCCGCCGCCGATCATGACGCCCTCCCCAAAGGAGCGGCCCCGCGCCTGGGGGTGCGGGGCCGCGGCAGAGGGAAAGTCCGTTGGATCAGGCGGCGATCACCTCCTCTCCGCGCATCAAGGGCGCTTCCAGGGTGGCCCAGTCGATCTGGCCATCGTGCTTCAGGTTCTCGAACTGCAGGACGCCGAGCGCCTCGAACTTCGGCCGGATCCGGTCGGTCAGCAGGCCGATCCGCTTGAGGTTGGGGATCATCCGCTCGAACAGGAAGGTCCGGAACGCTCGGCCGCCCTGGGTTGCGTTGTTGATCTCGATCGCCTCGTCCACGGTGAACCCGAACTCCTGGGCCACATTGGTCGAGACCAGCCGGTCGCGCATGACCAGGCAGGCCTCATAGGCGAACTGGGCGCGCTCCTCGATCTGGTCCTGCGGCAGGGCCCGGATCCAATCCTCCAGATAGTTCACGCCGAACGCCACGTGGCGGCCCTCGTCGCGCATCACCAGCCCCACGATGTCGCGCAGCAACGGATCCTTCGTCGTCTGGTGGATGGTCTGGAAGGCGGCCAGCGCCAACCCCTCGATCAGGATCTGCATCCCGATGAACTTCAGGTCCCAGCGCGGATCGGTGAGCACCTTGTCCAGCAGCAGCTTCAGGCTGGGATTGATCGGGTAGATCATCCGGCAGCGCTCCACGAGGTACTTGTGGAACACCTCGACGTGGCGCGCCTCGTCGAAGGTCTGCGAGGCCGCGTAGAGCTTGGCGTCATGGGTCGGCGCGCAGCTCACCAGCTGGGAGGCCACCATCAACGCGCCCTGCTCCCCGTGCAGGAACTGCGACAGGGTCTGGGCGCTGGAGCGGTGCTGAAAGTCCCGCTTCTGGGCGGGGTTCAGGGCCTCCCACTTGGGGTGCCCGGCGAAGCCCTCGGGCCCCTCGGCCGGCTCCGCCTCGGCTCGCGTGGGCGGAGCCTGGGTCCAGTCGATGTCGAGCTCGGTGTTCCAGTTGAACCGCTTGCCCAGCTCATACAGGCGCCGGATCTTGGAATTGGCGGTCTCATAGTCCCAGTTGTAGGACCCGGTGAGCGGCGTGTTGAAGATCTCGCGGATCACCTCGACATCGTGGTCCGACAATCGTGTGGAGAGGTCATCCTCGTCGAAGTACCGGACCGCGGTCGGCGGCCCCTCGGTCTCGCGAACCTGCAGCATGGCGTGTCCTCTTCGCGGCGTTCCGGTGATCCCGGATTACCCAAAGCCTAAAAGATGACGCCCCCGTCATCTTTGATCGGGATCAAGTCGCCGGGTCGAATGGCGCAAGTCTAATTTGCTCTGTCTCGAGAGGCGCGCCGCTGGCGAGGGACCCTAGCCGGCGGTCCCTGACCCGGGGCCTGTCGGCGCCCGCCGGCCGCTCAATGTCTTCGCGCCACAGACAACGACCACCGTCGCCGCGATGAGGCTCAGGATCACGTAGGCGACGGCCTGGTAGGCCGGGTCGTAGTGGGTCCCTATGGTCGGGTACGACACGGACCTCCCCACATTCAACACCGTGTGGAAGAGGACGGCGGAGAACAGCAGGCCCCCGGAGCTGTTGTACAGCCAGACCATGATGATCCGCAGCGCGACGGCGCCGGGAATCCACCAGGCGATGTCCGCCGCCGTGCCACCGATCTGGAGGATCGAGGGCAGGTGCCCCGCCCACCAGGGGACCGAGATGATCAAGCTGGCGCCCAGGGCGCCCCACCGCGCCTGCAGGGGATCGAGCGCGTAACCCATCCACCCCGCCTCCTCCCCGATCGCCAGGACGAACATGATGGCCGCCAGGATCGGCAGGCTCAGGAGATGAAGCTTCGGTTCTCCAGGGTGTCCCACGAGATGCAGCACCGCGTAGGTCAGGACGTAGACGGCCGGCGCCAGGAACAGGGCGGGCAGGATCCAGGGCGTCCGCGCCAGTCGCCGCAGGTCGACCGCGCGCTTCAGAAGATCGAGGACCCCGCGAGCGCCCTCCTCCCGGAAGATGAGGATGCAGGCGGCGGCCAGGGGCGTGAACGCCAGCAGGAGGTCGGTCACGGGAACCTTGAGCGCGCCGATGACGCCGACGAAACGGCTCATGAGCCAGATCGGCGCCGCCAGCGCGAGCAGCAACAGGAAGAACGCCAGCGGCGATCGACGAGACGGCGGGGGCGTTACAATCTCGCCCCCCATCACCTGACGCTCTGCGCCGATCTTCCTTCGAGGCGTCGCCGCGACGCCATTTCCGCAGGGCCGTCCAGCGCGCCCGGCTGCGGCCGCCACCCGCTGGACCGGACGTTCCCGACCGTCCGCGAGGGCGCCAGCCATCCCTGCGCCCGCGCCTGGATGCTTTCCAGATAGCGCAGGATCGCGTTCACCTCATGCGGCTCGAACCGGAACTCCGGCATCTCGGGGTGGCCGGTGAGGAGGCCTTCGGCCAGGGATTCCCCCAACGCCTCGATCGGATAGCGCTGCGCCAGGTCCCGGAAGGCCGGCGCGGGGGGCCGCGGGCTGACGTCAGCGCGGCCCACCGCGTGGCAGAGGCCGCAATTGCGGACGACAATGGACTGACCCAGCGCCAGGACCTCGGCGTCGCGGTTTGGCGCCGCGGCGGCGGGCGTGGCGGCCAGGGCCGCGGCGGTCAGCAGGATGGCCAACTGTGCGTGGCGCGGCCACATCTTGCGGACTCCGGGTTTTTCTCAGGCTGCCGCCACCGTTGTCTCGCGGCCTTGATCGGTGTCAATCAACGGAGGGCCGACGGCGCTAGGCGCCCTCTTCCGGCACGCTCCGGCGCGCGACCGCCAGCAAGGCCGCCGCCAGACAGCCGGCCAGGATGCCCGCGGTCAGATCGTGGGCCAGGGTCACCCCGAAGGTGGCCAGCAGCACGACCGCGGTCGGCCAGCGCCGGAGCAGCCGGCCGAACTCGTCGCGCTCGGCCATGTTCCACGCCACGACCACCAGCACCCCGGCCAAAGCCGCGAGGGGTACGAAGCCAGCGAGGGGCGCGGCGACCACCATGAACAGCAGCAGGAACACCGCGTGCAACAGGCCCGCGATCGGGCTGCGGGCCCCGGCCCGAACGTTCGCCGCGGTCCGCGCGATGGTGCCGGTGACACAGATCCCCCCGAACACCGGCGACGCCACATTGGCCAGGCCCTGGGCGACGAGTTCCATGTTGGAGCGGTGCCGGCGGCCGGTCATGCCGTCCGCCACCTTGGCCGACAGCAGGCTCTCCACCGCGCCGAGCAGGGTGAAGGACAGGGCGGCCGGCAAAGCGGCCTGGATAGCGGCGAGGCTCAGGACCGGTAGCGCCGGGGCCGGCAGGCCCCGCGGCAGGTCCCCGAACCGCTGGCCGATGGTTTCCACTGGCAGGCCCAGGGCCCAGACCGCGGCGGAGGCGCCGACGATGGCCAGCAGCATGCCGGGCCAGGTGGGCCGCCAGCGGCGAAGCAGCAGAATTGCGGCCGCCACGGCGGCGCCCACCGCCAGCGCCGCGGGGTTGAGCGTCGCCGCCGCCTGGGCCAGCGCCGCCAGCTTGGGAATCAGGGGTCCCGGCTCCGGACCGGCGAGCTCCAGCCCGCCCAGGTCCTTGAGCTGGCTCGCCAGGATGGTGACGGCGATCGCCCCGGTGAAGCCCACGGTCACGGCGTGCGGGATGTGCCGCACCAGGGCGCCCAACCGCAGCAGGCCCAGCAGGGTCAGGAAGACGCCGGACAGCAGGACCGCGGTGAGCAGGCCAGAGACGCCGGCCTGGGTGACGGTCGCCGCGACCAGCACGATGAAGGCGCCGGCCGGGCCCCCGATCTGGAAGCGACTGCCCCCCAGCAGCGAGACCAGGAAACCGCCGACGATGGCGGTGAAGATACCTCGGTCGGGCGATACGCCGGAAGCGACGGCGATGGCCATCGACAACGGCAGCGCCACCACCGCGACGGTCAGGCCCGCAGCCACGTCCTGGCGGAAGTCGCCGAGGTGATAGCCCTCGCGCAGGATGGTCAGCAGCTTCGGACGATAGAGATGGGCGGTGGCCGCGCCGTCAGGCATCGCCGCCCCTCGACTTCGCGCGATCGCCGGAGCCCAGGCTCTCGATATAGGCGACCACGTCGCTCACCTCCTGCGCGGAAAGCGACACAGGCGGCATGCCGTAGTGGCCCTTACGGGTCAGGTCGGCGACCCGATCCGGCAAGCCGGCTGTGTGTTGCATCTCGACGCTGCCGAACGGCGCCGCCCGCGGGCTGGGGCTCTCGCCTCCGGCCCCCATGGCGTGGCAGGCCGCGCAGACCCGCCGCGCCACCGCCTCGCCCCGCGCCGCTGGCGTGGAGGCCTCATCAGTCGCCACGGTAGCGCAACCGCTGAGCGCGACGGCCATGGCGAAAACTATAAGGCTAACCTGCATCGGGTCTCCAGGCTGCGGCGGTTCGCCAGCCCTATTTCTTGGCGTCCGAAGGCTTCGCCATCTTGGCCGCGCAGGCCTGGTGCATCTTATCCATCTGGGCCGTGGAGAGCGGTTTGCGGTGCGCCGTGGCAGTCGGGGCGCCCTTCATGGCCCCGTGGTCGTGGGTGACCACAGGGTCCATCTTGCGGCCCATCACGGCCTTGCACTCATCGTGCGTGGGCACGGCGGGATCGGCCACTACGATGGGCGCCGTCGCCGCAGGCGCCGACGTAAGTTGCGCCGACGCGACGCCGGCGGAGAGCGAGATGGCGGCGACCGCCAGGATCAAAGCTCGCATGACGTCCTCCTTTCCTGTTTGCGTCCGCAGCATGCGCGCGACCCCGCCGCCCACCTTGATATCGGTCAAGTCCGCATCCTACAGGCGAGCCCTGTTCGGTGGCTAGGCGCCGTCGCCGACACGCCTTGAACAGGGCCGATCCCCGGAGAGTATCACCCTCGCGCCTCGGCCGGCTTGGAGGGCGGGCGAGACGCCGCCGCGGGCGGTGTTCGCCAGGGTGTCACGGCCTCGTCCGAGGTCCCTCGGGCGCGCCGCCTCCACACCGCTTTCCACAACAACACCCTCATAGAAGTAGCCTGCCTCGACGCTGAGCGCCTGGGCCAGGCGCGCGATCATGCCGGCCGACATCTTGTTCGTGGCGGTCTCGTACTTCTGGATTTGCTGAAATCGAAGGCCACAGCGTTTCGCAAGCTGTTCCTGGGTGAGGCCCAACAGGCGTCGGCGACGGCGCAGGCGTCGACCGAGCTGGAGGTCGATGTCGTCACCCATGCCAAGACGCTCCGACGTCATGCTCCTCCGCGGGGGCGACGCTCGCTGAGGCGGTATCCGGGCAGGGCTGAATGACGAGAACGGTGAACATGACTCATCGACTCCACTCGATACTTCAGTATGGCGCGGCCGCCTCGACCTCTTTGATCTATGACAAAGCGCGCTGCGTGGATTGGCCGGCGGCGAGATGAGCGCCGCGGGTAGGACAGGCTCGCGGCAAGCCGTTGAGGCAGGTACGGCGCGCCGCACCGGCCAGGGTCGCCAGGCAGGGCCCACAGTCGCGGCGCCCCCGACACTTCACCCTAGGTAGAGCCTTACGCTGCACCGCAGGTAGGATCCGGGGCTGGCGCCCGACCCACCCCTTGCTACTATGAGGAGATTGGTGGCGCCCGTCGGGTGGCCGCCAGGTGAGGCGGAGGCCTTTCGCCATGCAGGACTTTATATTCCGCGTAAACATCGCGCCATTTCAGCGACTTATCGCCGATGAAGCCGACCAGGCCAAACGGGATCGCCTGGAGCGGATGCTCGTCGAGGAGCAAGAGAAGTTGCAGGCCTACCGCGCCCACCTTGACTCCCTCCCGTCGCATGACCGGACAAGTGACGGCTCCAGCGCCCAACGATCGTAGATTGGTGAGCGGTTGACCCGGATCAAGGCCCAGCGTGCTGGGCCCGCCCATCAAGCGCAGACGCGATGACGTGACGAAGCGCCGGCCCGCCGGCGCCCACGCTCGCTTGGAGACTCTCCATGGAATATCGGGTGACCACCGAGCGCATCGACGCCCACGGCAGCCTGGCGCGCACGAAGGACGCGAGCCTTGTCCTGGACACGGACGTGGCGGGCCGCCGGGACGCCTTCAACCCCGCCGAGCTGTTCCTGGCGGCCATCGCCGCCTGCATGATCAAGGGCATCGAGCGCGTGACGCCGATGCTGAGGTTCGACCTGCGTGGCGTGGAGGTGAAGCTGTCGGCGGAGCGCCAGGATTCGCCGCCGCGCATCCTGCGGGTGGACTACGAACTGATCGTCGACACCGATGAAGATGACGGGCGTCTGGCGCTCCTGCACCGCAACGTCCGCAAGTACGGCACCATCTCGAACACGGTCGCCGCCGCGACCGTTCTGGAAGGCGCTATTCGGCGCCGCGTCGCCGACGCGGTGACCTGACCGGCTTTCTCAAGACGCCGGGAGGCGCCCATGACCTACGTATTCTCGAAGACCCTCGCGCTGCCGTTCGACGACGCGGTCGCCAGGACCCGCGACGCCCTGGCGCAGGAAGGTTTCGGCGTCGTCACCGAGGTCGATATCCAGAAGACGTTGAAGGCCAAGATCGGCGTCGACTTCCGCCGCTACCTGATCCTCGGCGCGTGCAATCCCGCCCTGGCCTATGAGGCGCTGACCCTGGAGGCCAACGTCGGGGCCATGCTGCCCTGCAATGTCGTGGTCCAGGAGTCCGGCGACGGCGTCGAGGTTTCCGCCATCGACCCGGTCGCCTCCATGCAGGCGATCGACAATCCCGGCCTCAAGGCGAAGGCCGGGCTCGTGGCCGACAAGCTGCGGTCCGCCATCGGCCGGCTTTAGGTCGCGGGACCAGGATCTGATCGTCTGCACCGAAGCCTTCGCTGAGGCGGGCGGTCAGCGGCAGAACGGCTCCGCGCCCATCACCGACCTTATGCCGCCGGCGATCAGGGTCTGGAACTCGCCCGCGCCCGGGAAGCTGCCATCGGTGGCGAAGACGCCGGCGTCATGGCCGAGGGTCGTCAACCACGCCTTGCCACCGTCGTAATACTGGCACCAGGCGACGGGGTGGAACCCGCCATGGCCCGGATGGCTGCCCACCACGCGCGGCAGCTGCTGGCCCGCCGGGCGGCGCGGCATAGCGCTGGCGGGATAGGGCGGCGCGGGCGGGACCTCGGTCCAGGACGCCTCGTCGACCGTGGCCAGGAACCGCACGCGGGTGGGGAATGGGACCAGGTTGTACCACTCGTCCTTGAAGCCGAAGCGAGCCGGCAGATCCCGGGTGGACGCGTCCTTGCGGTCCACGATCACCACGTCGCCCGTGCGGTGCGGGCCGTGGTCATAGAAGTTGGTCCCGCCCAGCAGTCCTTCGTACCAGGGCCAGTTGTACATCGCGCCAAAGGCGTTGTGGATCGCGACGAACCCGCCGCCGGCGCGCATATACTGGCGCAGCGCGGTCTTGGCGTCGCCGTCCAGGATCTCGCGCGACGTCGAGAAGAAGACCACCGCGTTATAGCCGCCCAGCTGCGTCATGAACTTGAGGTCCTCGGTGTAGTCCAGCTTCCAACCGTTCTTTGCCGCCAGCGCCAGCATGCCCTTCTGCACGACGTTGTCGGCGGCCAGCGGCGGGTTCATGCCGGCCGAAAGGGCCGGCCCGAGGTTCACGTGACGCGGACCGCCGGTCCGGGTGAAGAGCAGGACGCGATATTCGGTGGTCGCCGGCCGCTTCCAGTCGTGAAAGCACCTGGGATCGAGGCCGCGGCAGACGCCGTAGTCCCAGGCGCCCAGGTTGTCGTTGATCGGGCCGCCCGGATTTCCGGTCTGCGCCTGCGCCCCGCCGGCCAGCAAGGCGGCCGCGAGGCTCCACGCCGCCGCACGTTTCCTGACCATCCGCCCGGTCCTCCCGCTTCGGCTCCGAGAATGGCACGGCGCACGTTCAGGGCATTTTGCGCAAGGGCCTGAGCCCCCTCGCGTCGAGGATCGTCGGACAGGTCCCCCGCGCTAGACGAGGCGCATCAAGACGCCGCCGATCGTGGCCTCGCGGCCGGCGTCGCCCCGTTTGATCGCCTTCAGGTCGAGCCCGACCAGGCCCTTCACATCCTCGGCTGGACGGAACCGGACGGTCTTGTCGACGAAGGTCACCGACGTCCCCTTCACCCGCGATTGAAACAGGCGCCCGACCTGCGCCGCGATCTCCTGCGGCGGCAGGTCCACCGCGACCTCGGCCGCGACCACCTCCGACGCCACGGCGCTTTTCGCATAGGCCCGGCCGACGGGGTCGCCCCACCAGCCGTTGGGCAGGGAGTAGCGGTAGGTCTCCAGGTGCGTCCCGAAGCGCTTCGGGTCGAACTGGATCATGTCCTGGCCACGGAACAGCATGTCGCGGGTCAGCCGCAGCTTCTCCGCCGCCGCCCGCGCGCGAAACGCCTCAGCGTCGAAGGTCTGGAAGACCAGCATGTAGCCGCCCTCCCCCCCGTGCTCGGCGAACCACCGATGCAGGCGATGGTCGGGCTTCGTCGGCTGCACGAGTTCAACCATGGTCTGGCCGACCATCATCATCTCGTTCCGGAACCCCAGGATCGCGCTCATGTCGAGGCGGTGGCCCGGCGCAAGGTCGAGGAAGCCGCGCAGGTCGGCCGAGACCTTGTCGATGTCCGGGCTGGCCAGGACCACGTGGCGCAGGATGTGCGGCTTGTCGGTCATCGCGCCGCTCCTCAAACGAACCGGAACTGGACGCCGCAGATGCGCGCCCAGTCGCCGACCCGCTGCTGTTCCCGCGCCTTGAGGTCCAGGGCCACCAGGCCCCGCCACTGGCCCTTGGCGGGAACGAAGCGGATGGCGCGATCCCCGAAGCGGACCAGGTCGCCGTCGCGCTGCCCCAGGAAAAGGCTCGCCGCCTCGGCGGCGATCGCCTGCGGGCTCTCCACCGCCACCTCACCGCCCACGATGTCCGAGACCACGCGCGCGTCGGAATAGCCCCGCCCGCGCGGGTCGCCCCACCAATCCTCCTCGGGCGTGTATTTGTAGAGCTCGAAGTGCGTCCCGAAGTGGCGATAGTCGAACTGCAGCATGTGCTGGCCTTTGAACATCATGTCCCGGGTCAGGGTCAGATTGGCGGCCGCGGCGCGGGCCTTGAGCTTGTCCGCGTCGAAGGTCTGCATCACGACCATGTAGCCGCCATCGCCGCCGCGTTCGTCCAGCCATCGGCTCAGATGATGGTCGGCCTTCATCGGCTGGACGATCTCCAGCATGGTCGTGCCGACCCGCATCATGGTGCTGTAGAAGCCGAACGCCTCGGTCGGCCCGGGGCCGTCCTTCTTCGGCGGTGCCGGCAGGCCCAGCACCTCGTAGATCTGCTCGCAGACGAACGCCATGTCGTGGGTCGCCAGCACGTAGTGCCGCACCCGGCAGGGCCGCTCCTCGCCGGCCGCCAGGGCGGGCCCCGCAAACCCCGCCGCCAGGGCCGTGGTCAGGACGGTGCGACGCGCCATCAGGTGATCCTCAGTCTTGGGAGCCATGGTCCGCCTCCTAGTAGCGTGCGCGAAGTTCGAGGCCGTAGGTCCGGCTCGGCCCGAAGAACGCCGAGTAGGACCCGGGGAAGGCCGGGGAGTCGTAGATGCGCAGCGCGTAGCTCTTGTCGAAGGCGTTCTCGACGAAGGCCGAGACCTCGAACTGCTTCTCCGAGAAGGTCGCGCCGACCCGGAAGTTCGCCACCCCGAACGCCGCCTGGCGGGTCGCAGGATTGAGGTCGCCGCCGTAGATCACCGCGTCGCGCCAATTGTACTCCCCGCGCACATAGCCGCCCACGCCGGGGGCCAGGTCGAAGTCCTGCTGGGCGCGCACATTGTACTGCCAGCGCGGATTGTTGTTCAGCCTCTGGCCCGACAGGTCCTGGCCGGTCGTGGGGCAGGTGCGGAGCGCTGTCTGCACCACCGTGCACGGCGCACCGACGTACTCCTTGTAGATGGCGTCGATGTAGGCCAGCCCGCCGGAGATCGACCCGCCGCGCCAGGGGACGACCGCGAAGTCCATCTCCACGCCACGGCTGCGCAGCTTGCCGGCGTTCCGCAGGATCTGCGACGAGGTGACGTTGTCGAAGGACGAGGCCTGGTAGTCGTCGAACTCCGACGAGAACAGGGTGGCGTTGATCACCAGCCGGTTGTCGAACCAGCGGGTGCGCGCGCCCAGTTCCCAGGACAGCACCGTCTCCGGGTTCAGCACCGCTCGCGAGGGCGCCGTGAAGAAGACGTTCCCGGTGTTGTTGTCGATCGCCTTGCCCTTGTAGCCGCGAGAGACGGACAGGTAGTAGGTCTGCCTCTGGCTGGGGATGAAGCGCAGCCCGGCCCGCCCGACCCAGTTGTCGTCCTTGGTGCTGATCGCCCCCTGGAACGTGCCCGGCGTGAAGGCGAAGTAGTTGCCCGACCGATAGCTCTGGACCGCCAGCTTCTCGTGGAGAACGCGCGCGCCGGCGAAAGCCTGCCAGCGCTCGCCCAGGTCATAGGTCCCGTCGGCGAAGACGGCGTAGTTGGCGACCTTGGTCGTCCCCAGTCCCTGGGTCGAGCTCTGGCCCAGGATCGTGCCCCGGCCGCCGGCCGTGATCGTGTTGCTGGCCAGCTTGTGGCGATAGGCGTAGGCGCCGATCACCCAGTTGAATGGGCCTTCGTCGGCCGACAGCAGCTGCAACTCCTCGGTGAACAGCTTCAGGTTCCGCTGCTGACGCGGGTCGTTGCCGAGGTTCACGTCGACGCCGTCCACGTCGATGGTGTCGAGCTCCTTCCAGCGGCGCAGGCCGGTGATCGAGCGCAGGGTCAGCCCGTTGTCGAACTTGTGGGTGATTGTGCCGACCGCGTGCAGGGTCTCGGTGCTCTCGTTCAGCGGGCCGTCGGCGATGGAGACCCGGTTGTCCGGCCCCGGCGTGACGCCGTTCGCCGCAAGGCGAGGCAGCAGATAGAGCCGGGTGAGCGCGCCGTAGGCCCGCGGGTCCAGGGCGTAGAACGAGGTGCGGCAGCAGGCGTTGTCCTGTTCCTCGTATTGGACGCTGAGGTCGAGGGTCGTGGCCCCGATCTCATAGTCGGCGCGCAGGCGCAGGCCCCAACGATCGCGCTTGTTCTCGTCGGTGCGACGACCCGGATTGCGGACCTGTCCTTCGCCCTGGGTCATGGTGTAGCCGGCCAGGCGGACCTTCAGGGCTCCCGCGATCGGGCCGCTCACCGCGCCTTCGAGTCGGACCTCGTCGAGCTGCTCGCCATAGCGCACCACCCCATAGGCGCTAAACGCGTCGGTGGGCGCGCGGCTGACGATGTTGACCGCGCCGGCCGAGGAGTTCTTGCCGAACAGCGTGCCCTGCGGCCCCCGCAGCACCTCGATCCGCTCGACGTCGAAGAAGTCGACCAGGGCCGATCCGCCGGGGCCCGCCACCACGCCGTCGAGGATGGTGGAGACGCTGGGTTCGGTCGCCGAGCCGAAGGCGGCGCTGCCGACGCCACGAATCCGCAGGCCAGCGCCGGACGACGACTGGGCCGGCGAGAACGAGAGCGAGGGCGCGATGGCGTAGAGATCCTCGACCCGTGAGACGCCCGACCGCTGGAGCTCGTCACCGCTCACCACCGAGATCGAGATGGGAACCTCCGCCAGCCCCTGGGCCCGCTTCTGCGCGGTGACGATCACCTCCTCGATCTGCAGGCCATCGGCAGCCGCGTCCTGGGCTGTGGCCGAGCCCGCGTAGGCCAGCATGCTCACCACCAGCGCGGTGCTCGCAAAGCCGTGTCGCCGCATCGTCTCCCCCTTACATATTAATCAGTATCGTTATGAAAGTATCTAGATCGTTATAGGGTAGATGTAAATTGCGAAAGGGCTAGAAAGTGGCGGGAGCAGGGGCGGGATTTCGGAGGTCGCGATCTCGGCCCTTGCCATTGGTCAAGCTGAGGGACGATGAAGCCAAGCTCCGTTGTGACGTGCGTTCCCTATCCGGCGAGGCGGTCTTGATGCGCAGGTCCAGCAGAACCCATCGGTCGGCCACGGCGGCGCCGCTGCCGAGCATGGGAGGCCTCGATCAGGCGCTTGGCTTTCGCCTGCGGATGCTGGAGCAAACGATCATGCGCAGCTTCGCCCGCCATATGGAGGCGCTGGAGATCAGCCCGACGCTCTACTCCATCCTGGTGCTGATCGACGCCAACCCCGATTGCCGTCAGAGCGATCTCAGCCAGGCGCTGGACATGCACCCGCCGAACCTGGTGGAGCGGGTCGGTCTCCTGGTCCAGCGGGGCTTGGTCGTCCGCAAGCGCGATGCGAACGACGGGCGCGCTCACATGCTGGAGCTCTCAAGCGCGGGGCGCGCGTTCATGGACAAGCTGCGGATCGCCCACGACGCCCACATCGCGGACCTGCGCGAACGCCTCGGACCGGCCGCCTACGATGGCCTGATGGCGCTCACCGAACCGAACGGGCCTGGCCGCTCCTAGCCTCGGCGAGCGCCTGGTCTCAGAACGTGCGGCTCAGGCTGACGCCCCACTCGCGGGGCCGGCCGAAGCTCGCTTCCTTCAGGCCGAAGCCCGCCGAGGCGTTCCCCGACACCATGTAGCGCTCGTCGGAGAGGTTGCTCCCGAACACCGCCGCCTGCCACTTGCCGTCGGCGGAGGTATAGGCGAGCCGGGCGCTGAACAGGTCGTAGGCGCCTTGCGTCAGGTCCGGGTCGTTGGCGACGTCGTTGTAGACGGTGCTGTAGTGGCTCCAGTCGCCACGGACCACGATGCGCGCCCCCGACCCGAGCTCATGGGTGTATTGGACGCCGGCGTTGGCGGTCCATTTGGGCGCCTTCACGAAGTGGGTCGCCACCGTGATCGGCAGCACCTGGCCGGCGGCCAGCCCCTGCCCCACGGAGGTGTATTCCGCGTCCATGTAGCCGACGCCCAGATTGAAGTCCCAGGCGGCGGCCGGCTTGGCCTGCGCTTCCAGCTCCACGCCCTTCACCTCGCCCGCCGCCGCGTTGGCGACGAAGTTGCGCGGGGTCTGGTTCACGGTGACCTGGATGTTCTTGTACTCGCTGAAATAGCCCGCGAGGTTCAGGATCAGGCGCCGGTCGAGCCACGCCGTCTTCACGCCGCCCTCGTAGGTCCAGAGCGTCTCCGGCTGGTACTCGGTGACCTCCGTGGCGTCGTTGAGCGGCCGGGCGTTGAAGCCGCCGCTCTTGAAGCCCTTGCCCGCCGAGACATAGAGCAGCGCGTCCGGCGTGGCCTTGTACTCCAGCCCCACCTTCGGCGTGAACGCGTCCCAGGATCCCTTGCGCGTGAGGTTGGCGATGATCCCGCCGTCGCGGATGCGGCGGTGGTCCAGGTAGTAGGTCTTCTCGTCGCGGTTCACCCGCGCGCCGACCGTGGCGCTGAGCTGGTCGGTGAGACTGAAGCTCCCCTGGGCGAAGGCGGCGTAGGTCTTGCTGACGACCCGCGTGTACACCGCCGCCGAGGGGCTGAACGGCGGCGGCGAGACGCCGGGGGCCAGGCCCAGCGCCAGCTTGGCGAAGCCGGAGTCTGTGCCACGCTCCCGGAAGCCGTAGAGGCCCGCCACCCAGGTCAGGCGGTCATCAAACCCGCTGCCGTTGAACTGCAGCTCCTGGCTGATCTGGGCCTGGACGTCGTGGTTGAAGGTCTCGCGGAACGTGAAGGGCGAGTTGTCACCGTCACGGGCGAAGGTGGCCTCCAGGCCGCGCACGGCGGTGATGCTCTTCACCGACACCGCGCCCAGGTCCCAGTTCACCGTGCCGGACACGCCCCAGAGGTCCAGGTCGTTGACGTTCGGGCCCGTGCCGTAGGTGGTGAACGGGCTGTCCGTCAGGAACGAGGTGTTCAACGCGCGAGCGCCATTCGGCGCCACGATCCCGAGGCCGGGCGCCACGAAGGTGTTGAAGTTGCCCAGGAACGGCCCCGCCGCGAAGCCGGGGACCGAACCGATCACCAGGGCCTTCTGGGGCGCGGAGTGCTCGCGGGCGCGGGTGTAGTCGGCCGCTAGGTCCACCGTCACGGTGTCCGAGACCTCCCAATGCAACTGGCCGCGGACCGCGTCGGCGTTGCGGTCGCCGAGGTCGTCGCCCGTCAGCAGGCGCTTGCCGTAGCCGTCGCGGCCGAGGTGCGCCGCGGAGATGCGGAGGAAGGCGTTGTCGGCCACCGGCACATCCACATGCGCCTTGATGTCCAGGCGGTCGAACCGGCCGGTGACCACCTCCACCTGGCCGCCCAGCTCCCGGCCGGGCTGCGCCGTCGTGATGACCACCGCGCCGCCGATGGTGTTCTTGCCGAACAGCGTGCCCTGCGGCCCGCGCAGCACCTCGATGCGGCCCACGCTGAAGGCGTCCAGCGTGCCGCCGATCGAGCGGGCGTAGTAGACGCCGTCCACATAGACGCCCACGCCCGGGTCGCTGAAGATCGCGAAGTCGTTCTGGCCCACCCCGCGGATGAAAACCGTGGCGTTGTAGTTGCCGCCGCTCAGCGCCGCGGCGCCGTCGAAGCGGATGCTGGGCGCGAACTTGGCGATCTGGTCGACGCTGTCCACACCGCGCGCGGCCAGCGCCTCGGAACTGAGCGCGGTGACCGCCACCGGCGTGTCCTGCAGGCGCTCCTCGCGCTTGCGGGCGGTGACCACCACTTCCTCGATCTGGGCGCTGGCCTCGCCGGAGGGCGATGCGCCCTGGGCGGCGACGCCGGACGGCGCCGCGGCGGCGAGCGCGATGATCAATCCACCGACAGTCAGGCAGCCGGCGTCATTCCCAGTCTTGGACTTGGACATTTCGTTTCCTCCTGCAGACGTTTTCGCCTTCCCGGCCGACGAGCGACGCAGGGGTCATAACTGTTATGTCTGCTAACTGTTATTGAGACACGCATTCGAGATCGCCCGCAATCGGCGTGAACGCAACGGCCACGCTTGGCCGATCAATGTTGCGTGAGAGACACACCGGCAGGGCGGCCGCCCGGAACCTTCAGCCAAACACCTTGCTGGGCGTGGTCGAGATATCGCCCCGCCACGCCGGCTCCACGGTGATCGTCCCACCGGCCACGCGCGAAACGCAGGCGCAGATCTTGGCGCCGCCCTGTCGCTGGGCGTCGCTGAAGAAGACGTCGCGATGGTCGACGACACCCTCGACGCCGATCACGTCCATGGCGCAAAGGCCGCACTCGCCGCGCCGGCAGTCGGCCAGCACAGCGACCCCTGCCTCGGCCAGCGCGTCCAGCATCGAGCGGGTTTCGGGGACCTGCACCTCCACGCCGAGCCGGGGCACCCGCACGGTGAAGGCCGCATTGGGGAAGCGGCCGCTGGAGCCGAAGGTCTCGAACCGCAGCCTCACCGGATCGCGGCCCGCGGCGGCCCAGGCGGCCTTCGCGGCATCGAGCATCGGGACCGGACCACAGACATAGACCTGGGCGTCGGGCGCCAGCGCTGCGAACGCCGCCGCCAGGTCCGGCGGGCCGCCGGTCTCGTCGTCGGCGCACACCGTCAGTCGCCCGCCCAGCGCGGCGTCCAGTTCATCGAGATAGGCCATGTCGCCGCGGCTGCGCCCGGCGTAGATCATCGAGACCGGGACGCCGCGACGGGCGAGCACAGCCGCCATGCCGACGATCGGCGTCACCCCGATCCCGCCCGCCACCAGCAAGTAGGGGGACGGCTCCAGGGACAGCTCGAAGCTGTTCGAGGGCGGCGTCACCTTCAGCCGCGCGCCGGGCGCCAGCGACCACATGTAGCGTGAGCCGCCGCGCGAACGCGCCTCGGCCCTGACCGCAATGCGCCGGTTCGGACCGGCCCCCTCGCCCACGAGCGAATACGACCGCGTGTCCGGGCGACCGTCGATCAGCACCTCGACGTCGATGTGGGCGCCGACGGAATGGCCCGTGCTCCACGGCGTCTGCAGCGTCAGTTCACGGACGGACGGGGTCAGCTCGCGGACGGCCGTGACCACGACCGTGTCCCAGTGGTCGACGTAGCGCACGGCCCTACTCCGCCGCCATCGCGGCCGCCGATTGCTCGGCGTCGACCATGCGATCGATCTGGCGGCGGGCCCACATGGCGCCGGCGTCGATATTGAGATTGTAGAAGACGTGGTCGGGGTGGTCGTCGATCGCCCGCTGCTGGGCCTCCACGATAGCCTCGTCCTCGGCGAAGACCTTGGTGATCGCGTCGCGGATCTGGGTGGTCACCTTCTGCTCGCCCAGCTGGTAGTCGCGGACGTTGGCCCAGAAGTAGTGGCAGGTTTTGTCGGTGGCCGGCGTGATCGTGTTGATCACCACCATGCTGACGCCCTGGCTGCGGTCACCCTGCGGCGCGCCCGTGCCGGCCGGGGCCACGCCCACGTCGATGGCCACCGTGCAGGGCGCCTCGAAGCGGATGATCTGCCAGCGGTCCACGTTGCCCGGCTTGCCCAGCTGCTGGCGCCAGAACGGCGGCGGCTCGATATCGATCATCCAGCGCGTGACCATGGTGGTGTTGTCGCCGGTGGTGACGTCGAAGGGCGCCTCGGCCACCGCGTCGTTCCCGATGCTGGAGCCGTGGATGTAGGTCTCGTGGGTGAGGTCCATCAGGTTGTCGACGATCAGCCGGTAGTCGCACTTGGCGTGGATCACCTTGCCGTCGCCGGCCCACGTCGGATCGTGGTTCCAGTGCAGGTCGGGCACCAGGGCGGGATCGGCGAGCGCCGGGTCGCCCGGCCAGATCCACACAAAGCGGTGCTTCTCCACCAGGGGAAAGGTGCGCACGCAGGCCGAGGGGTTGATCGTCTCCTGGGACGGCATCCGCACGCAGCGGCCATGCTCATTGAAGACAAGCCCGTGATAGCCGCACTGGACGTCGTCGCCGCGCAGCTTGCCCATCGAGAGCGGCAGCAGCCGATGCCAGCAGGCGTCCTCCAGGCACGCCGCGTCGCCATTCTCCTTGCGATACAGGACGATCTTCTTGTTGCAGATCGTCCGCGGCAGCAGCTCGCGCTTGACCTCCGCGTCCCAGGCGGCGGCATACCAGGCATTGAGCGGGAAGGTGGGCCGGGCCGTCATCGTGGGGTCTCCCTGGCTGTCCTGTTCACACCGGCGCGTCGGCGCGCTGTTCGGCGAGATGGCGTTCCTTGAGCAGATCCTTGCGGACCTTCCCCGAGCCGGTGCGGGGCAGGCTCGGCGCCAGTTCCACCAGGCCCGGCCGCTTGTAGCCGGCCAGGCGGGCGCGGCAGTGGGCCAGCACGGCCTCGGCGGTGATCGCGGCGCCCGGCGCGGGGACCACATAGGCCACGCCGCTCTCGCCCCAGCGGGCGTCGGGCGCACCGATCACGGCGACTTCGGAGACCCCGTCCAGTTCGAGGATCGCGGCCTCGACCTCGGCCGGGTAGACGTTCTCGCCGCCCGAGATGAACATGTCCTTCCAGCGGTCCACCAGAAAGTAGAAGCCATCGGCGTCGCGGCGGGCGGCGTCTCCGGTCTTCAGCCACCCGTCGTGGAACGCCTCGGCCGTGGCCTCGGGACGCGCCCAGTATCCGGCGGTGACGTTCTCGCCCTTCAGCCACAGCTCGCCGACCTCGCCCTCGGCCACGTCGCGGCCGTCCGGAGCCACCAGCCGCACCGAGACCCCGGGCGCGGGCCGCCCCGCCGAGCCGGCCTTCTCGCGCACCAGCGACAGGTCGCCCACGGGCATCCCCAGGACAGTGCCGACTTCGGTCATGCCGTAGCCGTCGATGATCATCACCCCGTCGTCCACCCAGCGGTGGATGACAGCGGCCGGGATCGGCGCGCCGCCGGTGCAAAGGGCCGTGAGGCGGCGCAGGGCCCCGGGCGTGAAGTCCGGCTCCTGGCGGATCATCTGCGCCATCTGCGGCACGCAGAAATAGTGGGTGATCCCGAGCTCCGGGTCCGACAGCCGGCGCAGCGTCACGGCGGCCTCGAAACGCGGCGAGATCAGCAGCGTCGCGCCCACGTGCAGCGTGGTCCGGCAGACCGCATATAGGCCCACCGTATGGAACATCGGCGCATCGCACAGGAACACCGCGTCCGGCCCCACCTGCCCCACTGCCGCGAAGTTCTCGGCGCAGGCGCGGGCGTTGCGCTCCGAGATCATCGCACCCTTGGGACGTCCGGTGGTGCCGGAGGTGTAGAGCAGGGTCGCCGGCGCATCGTCCGCCGCTGGCGCGGCGCGCAAAGGACGCGGCGGGGCGGAGGCCACGCGAGCGGCGAAACCGTCCGGTCCGGCGCTGAAGGCGACCAGGGCCATGTCCTCGAAGCGAGGCAGCGCCGCCAGCGCCGGCGAGAACTCGGGCTCGTAGATCAGCAGCCTGGGCCTGGCGTCTGCCACCAGAACCGCCAGCTCCGGCCCCGGCAGGCGCCAGTTCAGCGGCTGGAAGATGGCGCCGACGCGGGCGCTGGCCAGTTGCAGGAGCAGGACATCGACGCTGTTGCGCGACAGCACGGCGACGCGCTCGCCGGCAGGCTCACCCAGGGCGACCTCCAGCCAGGCCGCGTAGCGTTCGACCTGGCCGTGCAGTTCGCCGTAGGTGAACCGCCGCCCCGAGCCGAGATCGACACAGGCCGTCTTCTCCGGAATCTCACGGGCATGGCGCGCCAGCCGGGCCGCTCCGTCGGCGTGGGCCTCGTGGCCTTCGTCCATCCTGCGGCGCGGCGCGACGGCGCCGCCTCCCTTTGACGTTTCCCGGCGCGTCGCTCGAGGCTCGCGCTCTACTTATATTTGATAATTGTTATATCACATACGTCAAGCCATCTGGGCGATGCGGCTGAGCGCCTCCAGGACCATGTGCTTGTCCATGTCGTCACCCAGGGCGGCGGTGACCCGCTCGGTGTGCTCCAGGTGCGCGGCCTTGGCCTGGGTCAGCAGCCCCTCGCCTTCCTGCGTGAGCCTCAGCGCATAGGACCGGCGGTCGCCAGGCGCGGCGCCGCGTTTCACCAGTCCGCGCCCCTCCAGCTGGTCGATGATGGTCACCAGGTTCGGCCGCTGGATGCTGAGCGCCTCGCCCACGGCCTGCTGCTTCAGACCGGGAGTCGCCTCGATCACCAGCAGCACCGAAAAGTCGGTGGGCCGCAGGCCGAACGGGCGCAGCGCCTCGATCAGGTCCTTGAACACCGCCACCTGCGCCAGGCGCAGGACGAAGCCGATCTGCGCGTCCAGCCCACCCAGCGCCACGCCGGGCGAGTCGGGATCCGCGGCCTCGGCCCTCATGGCTGTGGTGCGCGATTTGCTCATACCGCCTTGAACTCTCTCACTCTTTCGCGCTGCGCGCCCTGGCGCGCGCCGACACGTCCCGGGTTGCTTTTGGATGATGACAGCCAATTATTGTTATGTCATATACCTATTTAGCCGCGAGCGCCCAACGATCTCGCCGGCCGATCGCCCGGAGGAACATCATGGACCAGATCGTCGCGAAGCCGTCTGTCGGCCTGCTGATCGGCGGCGCGGATGTCGACGCCGCCGGCGGCGCCACGTTCGACCGGCTCGACCCCATCGCCGGCACGGTGGCGACGCGGGCCGCAGCGGCCACCCCCGACGACGCCCGCGCCGCCGCCAGCTCCGCGGCCGAGGCCTTCGCCGCCTGGTCCGAGCTGGGACCCAACGCGCGCCGCGCGATCCTGGCCCGCGCCGCCGAGCGCCTGGAGGGCCTGGCCGACGCCTTCGTCGCCGCCATGCGCGAGGAGATCGGCGCCACCGAGGGCTGGGCCCGCTTCAACGTCATGCTCGCCGCCGGGATGACCCGCGAGGCGGCCGCCATGACCACCCAGATCGCCGGCGAGGTGATCCCCTCCGACAAGCCGGGCTGCATCGCCATGGCCGTGCGCCAGGCAGCCGGCGTCGTGGTGGGCATCGCGCCCTGGAACGCCCCGGTGATCCTGGGCGTCCGCGCGGTCGCCACCCCGCTGGCCTGCGGCAATACCGTGGTGCTCAAGGCCTCCGAGATCTGTCCGCGCACCCATCGCCTGATCGGCGAGGCGTTCCGCGACGCGGGCCTGCCGCCGGGCGTCCTCAATGTGATCACCAACGCCCCCGCCGACGCGCCGGCTGTGGTGGAAGCGCTGGTCGCCCATCCCGCGGTCAAGCGCATCAACTTCACCGGGTCGACCAAGGTCGGGAAGATCGTCGCCCGGCTCGGCGCCGAACACATGAAGCCCGTGCTGCTTGAACTGGGCGGCAAGGCGCCGCTGATCGTGCTCGAGGACGCCGACTTGGCCGAGGCCGTGAAGGCCGCCGCGTTCGGCGCCTTCATGAACCAGGGGCAGATCTGCATGTCCACCGAGCGGATCGTGGTGGTGGACGCCGTCGCCGACGCCTTCGTCGAGATGTTCGCTGCCAAGGCCCGGACCCTGGTCGCCGGCGACCCGCTGGAGGCCCGGACACCGCTGGGCGCGATGGTGGACAAAGGGGCCGTCGTACGCGTGAAGGGCCTGGTGGACGACGCTGTCGCCAAGGGCGCCCAGATCGTCGCGGGCGGCGAGGCCGACGGCGTGCTCATGTCGGCCACCGTCCTCGACCGCGTCACGCCCGGCATGGCGATCTACGCCGAGGAGTCCTTCGGCCCCTCGGTCAGCATCGTCCGCGTAAAGGACGAGGCCGAGGCGATCGCGGTGGCCAACGACACCGACTACGGCCTGTCGGCCTCGGTGTTCACCCGCGACATCGCCCGCGGCCTGAGGGTGGCGCGCCAGATCCAGTCCGGCATCTGCCACGTCAATGGCCCCACCGTGCACGACGAGGCCCAGATGCCGTTCGGCGGCGTCAAGGCCAGCGGCTGGGGCCGCTTCGGCGGCAAGGCGGCCATCAGCGAATTCACCGACCTGCGCTGGATCACCATCGAGACCCAGCCCGGCCACTTCCCCATCTGATCCATTTTCATCTGAGATCGAGAGCGAACGGAATCCCATGTCCACCCAACCCTACGAGGGCGTCGTCAAGGTCGACTTCGACAACGGAGTCGCCTGGGTCACCCTGAACCGGCCCGACAAGCGCAACTGCATGAACCCGACCCTGAACCGGGTGATGCACGATGTGCTCGACGACCTGGAGGACGACGATCGCTGCGGGGTCCTGGTGCTGAGTGGCGAGGGTTCGTCGTTCTCGGCCGGCATGGACCTCAAGGAATACTTCCGCGAGACCGAGGCCAAGGGGCCGATGGCCGTGCGGCGGGCGCAGCGTGACTCTTACGGCTGGTGGCGGCGCCTGCGCTGGTTCGAGAAGCCGACGATCGCCATGGTCAACGGCTGGTGCTTCGGCGGCGCCTTCGCCCCCCTGTTCGCCTGCGACCTTGCCATCGCGGCCGACGAGGCGCAGTTCGGCCTGTCGGAGATCAACTGGGGCATCCTGCCCGGCGGCGGGGCGACCAAGGTCGTCGAGCAGCTGATGAACCAGCGCCAGGCCATGTACTACATCCTCACCGGCG
>Ga0255338_1002357_pt1 | contig 28315 bp, 21 predicted proteins | sample MeOH1_35cm_T4_19_FD_203715 | JGI IMG/M metagenome (GOLD analysis project Ga0255338, IMG submission 203715) | Sandy soil microbial communities from University of British Columbia, Vancouver, Canada - MeOH1_35cm_T4_195 | ecosystem: Engineered > Artificial ecosystem > Sand microcosm > Unclassified ...
TGCGCGTCTCGAACGCCGGCCTGCGCCTGATCGACAAGAAAGGCATCGACTCCGTGCTCGCCGACCTGCGCGCACGCGGCGAAGTCTAATTAGGAGTACATCATGGCCAGCAAAGGCGGACGCGACAAAATCAAGCTGGAGTCGACTGCAGGTACGGGTCACTTCTACACGACCACGAAGAACAAGCGCACCATGCCGGAAAAGATGGAGATCATGAAGTTCGATCCCGTCGTGCGCAAGCACGTGTCGTACAAGGAAACCAAGATCAAGTAATTGATCGCTGCGTTCCGCATGCCGATTCGCGCGGCATGTCCGTGAAAACCCCGCTCATGCGGGGTTTTTGCTTTTCCGGGCCGGCCGTCGCTGCGTTCCGTACCCGCATCCCGCCTGCGCCCGCGCGCACCCGCATGCCCACGTGACGGCGCGCCGGGTGTACACTTTCCAGCTTTCCTGCCACCCGGCCGCGCGCCGCGCGCGCCCCTTCGCATCATGAACTTCGATGTCGCCATTGTCGGCAGCGGACTGGCCGGTCTGACGGTCGCGCTGCAACTGGCCGACACCCATCGGGTTGTCATTATCTGCAAACGCGCCATGACGCAGGGCGCCAGCGACTGGGCCCAGGGCGGCATCGCGGCCGTGCTCGACTCCGGCGACAGTCACGACGAGCACACCCAGGACACGCTGGTCGCCGGCGCGGGACTGTGCGACGACGGCGCCACGCGCTTCATCGTGGAGCACGGGCGCGAAGCGATCCAGTGGCTGATCGACCGCGGCGTGCCGTTCACGCGCGACGAGCAGGCCGAGCTCGGCTTCCACCTCACGCGCGAAGGCGGCCACAGCCGCCGGCGCATCATCCACGCCGCCGACGCCACCGGCCACGCGGTCGTGACCACGCTGACCGAGCAGGCGCGCAACCACCCGAACATCACCGTGATCGAGGACCACTTCGCCGTGGATCTCATCACCTCGCGCAAGCTCGGCCTGCCGGGCAACCGCTGCTACGGCCTCTACGTGCTGGACGACGCCAGCGGCGAGGTGCGCACCCTCACCGCCACCCACACGGTGCTGGCCACCGGCGGCGCGGGCAAGGTGTACCTGTACACCACCAACCCCGACACGGCCACCGGCGACGGCATCGCGATGGCATGGCGCGCGGGCTGCCGGGTCTCGAACATGGAGTTCATCCAGTTCCACCCGACCTGCCTGTACCATCCCTACGCCAAGTCCTTCCTGATCTCCGAGGCGGTGCGCGGCGAAGGCGGCCTGCTCAAGCTGCCCGACGGCACGCGCTTCATGCCCGAGCACGACGCACGCGCCGAGCTGGCGCCGCGCGACGTGGTGGCGCGCGCGATCGACTTCGAAATGAAGAAGCGCGGCCTGGACTACGTGCACCTCGACATCAGCCACCAGCCCGAGTCGTTCCTGCGCGAGCACTTCCCCACCATCCACGCGCGCTGCCTGGAGCTGGGCATCGACATCGCGCGCGAGCCGATCCCCGTGGTGCCCGCGGCGCACTACACCTGCGGCGGCGTGGTGACGGACACCGCCGGGCGCACCGACCTGGCGAACCTCTACGCCGTGGGCGAAACCGCCTGCACCGGCCTGCACGGCGCCAACCGGCTGGCATCGAACTCGCTGCTGGAATGCATGGTGATCGGCCGCGCCGCGGCGCTCGACATCGCATCGCAGGACAAGGCCGGCCAGCCCGACATCGCCCTGCCGGTATGGGACGAGAGCCGCGTGGCGGACGCCGACGAGGAAGTCGTGGTCTCGCACAACTGGGACGAACTGCGCCGCATGATGTGGAACTACGTCGGCATCGTGCGCACCAGCAAGCGGCTCGAGCGCGCGCAGCACCGCATCAGCCTGCTGCGCGAGGAGATCGCCGAGTACTACGCCAATTTCCGCGTCACGCGCGACCTGCTGGAGCTGCGCAACCTCGTCGAGGTGGCGTCGCTGATCGTGGACAGCGCCTACTCGCGGCACGAAAGCCGCGGCCTGCACTACAGCCGGGACTATCCCGACACGCTGCCCAAGGCACTGCCGACCGTCATGCAGCCGGTGTTCAAGCGGGAAGCCGGGAAGTAGGATCTTGGGATTTGCTCCCCTCTCCCGCTTGCGAGAGAGGGGCCGGGGGGGGGAGAGTGAGAACGGAGCGCGGCTGCGCCGCGCTAGGCCGAGATCCTCAGCGAGTAATCGGTGGCGCGCACATCCTTGGTCAGCGCGCCCACCGAGATCCGGTCCACGCCGGTCTCGGCGAACACGCGGATGGTGTCCGCGTTGACCCCGCCCGACACTTCCAGCAGCGCGCGCCCCGCGTTGATGCGCACGGCGTCGTGCATCATCGGCACGGTGAAGTTGTCGATCAGGATCGACTTCGCGCCGGCGGCCAGCGCTTCTTCGAGCTCGGCCAGGGTCTCCACTTCCACCTGCACCGACACGCCGGTCTCGAGCGCCTGCGCGGCCCGCATCGCCGCGGTGATGCTGCCGGCCGCCGCGATGTGGTTCTCCTTGATCAGGATGCCGTCGTAGAGCGCGAGACGCTGGTTCTCGCCGCCGCCGACGCGCACCGCGTACTTCTGCGCCAGGCGCAGCCCGGGCAGGGTCTTGCGCGTGTCCAGCACGCGCGCGCGCGTGCCTGCGATGAGGTCGGCGTAGCGCCGCGTGGCGGTGGCCACGCCGGACAGCAGCTGCAGGAAATTCAGCGACGGGCGCTCCGCGGTCAGCAGCGTGCGCGCCGGGCCGGCGATCTCGCACACCGCGGAATCGGGCGCCATGCGCGCGCCCTCGGCCTGCAGCCAGCGCACTTCCAGCGCCGGGTCGACGGCGCGCATGCACGCCTCGAACCACGGCTGGCCGCACAGCACGGCCTCTTCGCGCACGATCACGCGCGCCTGCGCGCGCTTGTCCGCCGGCACCAGCAGGCCGGTGAGGTCGCCGCTGCCGACGTCCTCGGCGATGGCCGCGCGCACGTTGACCTGCAGCGCCTCGGCGAGCGCGGGGCCGAAACTGTCGAAAATCGGGTTGTTGATGCTCATGCTGCCTGCCTTGCTCCTGTCACTCATGCCGGGCCGATGCCCTTGAACAGCGCCTGCTCCGCGGCGAGATCCCCGCGCGGGCGCACATTGGCCTTCTGCTGCGCGGCGAAATCGAGCATGCGGTCGATGCAGGTCACGGCCTGGCGGCCGATCTGCGCATCGACGTGGATTTCGTTGTGGCCGCGCTCGAGCACCTCGGCCAGGTTGGTCAGCGCATTCATGGCCATCCACGGGCAGTGCGCGCAGCTCTTGCAGGTGGCGCTGTTGCCGGCCGTGGGCGCCTCGATGAAGCGCTTGCCCGGCGCGGCCATGCGCATCTTGTGCAGGATGCCGTTGTCGGTGGCGACGATGAACTCGTCGGCGTCCAGCGCCACCGCCGCCGCGATCAGTTGCGAGGTGGAGCCGACCACGTCGGCCTGCTCGACCACGTGGGCCGGCGACTCCGGGTGCACCAGGATCTTGGCCTTGGGGAATTCGCGGCGCAGCAGGTCCAGTTCGATGCCCTTGAACTCGTCGTGCACCAGGCACGAGCCCTGCCACAGCAGCATGTCGGCGCCGGTCTGCTTCTGGATGTAGCTGCCGAGATGCTTGTCGGGCGCCCACAGGATCTTCTTGCCCTGGGCATGCAGGTGCTCGACGATCTTCAGGCCGATGCTGGACGTCACCATCCAGTCCGCGCGCGCCTTCACGGCGGCGCTGGTGTTGGCGTAGACCACCACGGTGCGGTCGGGGTGCGCGTCGCAGAACGCGGTGAATTCGTCGGCCGGGCAGCCCAGGTCGAGCGAGCAGGTCGCGTCGAGGTCCGGCATCAGCACGGTCTTCTCGGGACTCAGGATCTTGGCGGTCTCGCCCATGAAGCGCACGCCGGCGACCACCAGCGTCTTGGCCGGGTGATCGCGGCCGAAGCGCGCCATCTCGAGCGAGTCGGACACGCAGCCGCCGGTTTCCTCGGCCAGGTCCTGCAGGTCGGCGTCCACGTAATAGTGGGCGACCAGCACCGCGTCGCGGGCCTTGAGCAGTGCCCTGATGCGCTCCTTGAGCGCGTCGCGCTCCGGCGCGGACAGCACCGGCGGCACTTTGGCCCAGGCGTGGGCGACGCAGCTCACGCCCTCGGGGGACACCGCCGAGAGGTTCGGTTTCTCGAACTCGACGGTCTTGATCGTTTGTGGGGTCATCTCCGATACTCCTCTTGGCCGCCGCGTGCCTCGCTGCTGGCCCTGACATGGGGGAGTTTAGCGAAAACAAAAGCCCCGCCAGGGGCGGGGCTTTCGGGCGCAGTGCATTGTAACAGGCCGCGCCGGATCGGGCTGCGGCCCGCCACGGGCCTGGCCTTACGCGTAGCGGCGCAGGCGCAGCGAGAAATCGTGCAGGGCCTGGATGCCGCTGGCCTCGGCGCGGTGGCACCAGGCCTGCAGCTGCTGCAGCAACTGCTCGCGCGTCAGGTTGGAACGACCCCAGATCGCGGCCAGCTCGCGGCGCATTTCCACGAAGGTATGCAGCGACTTGTTCTGCTCGACGATGTTCGCGAGCTGCTTGCGCTGCGGGTCGGCCAGCTTGCCTTCCTCGCGGTGGAACCACTTGCGCGCCGGCTTGAAGCTGCTGTACTCGGCCACGCGGGCTTCCTTGAGCTTTTCCAGTTCCTGCTTGTACGCGCTCTTGACGGCCTTGGCGTAGCGCGCCATCACGTCGTAGCGGTTGGCGATGATGGCTTCCAGCGTGTTGTGGTCCACCGGGCGGGCTTCCACCAGGCGCGCCTTGGGCGGGGTCTTCTTGACCTTGGCCAGGCCGACCGCCTGCATGGCGCGGATGTAGCCCCAGCCCACGTCGAACTCGTACCACTTGATCGAGAACTTGGCCGAGGTCGGGTAGGTATGGTGGTTGTTGTGCAGCTCTTCGCCGCCGATGATCAGGCCCCACGGCGACACGTTGGTCGAGGCATCCTCGCAATCGTAGTTGCGATAGCCCCACCAGTGGCCCAGGCCGTTGATGATGCCGGCGGCGTGGATCGGGATCCACAGCATCTGCACGGCCCACACGCTCAGGCCGATCACGCCGAACAGCGCGACGTCGATGATCAGCATCAGGCCCACGCCCTGCCAGCCGAAGCGCGAGTACACATTGCGCTCGACCCAGTCGTCCGGCGTGCCGTGACCGAACTTGGTGACGGTTTCGCGGTTCTTGGCCTCGGCGCGGTACAGCTCGGCGCCTTCCAGCAGCACCTTGCGGATGCCGCGGGTCTGCGGGCTGTGCGGATCTTCCTCGGTCTCGCACTTGGCGTGGTGCTTGCGGTGGATGGCGGTCCACTCCTTCGTGACCATGCCGGTGGTCAGCCACAGCCAGAAGCGGAAGAAATGCGCGGCGATCGGGTGCAGATCCAGCGACCGGTGCGCCATGCAGCGGTGCAGGTAGATGGTGACGCCCGCGATGGTGATGTGCGTCACCACCAGGGTGTAGATGACGATCTCCCACCAGGACCAGTTGGCAAGGCCGTTCGAGGCCCAGTCAAGAATAGTGTCGAACAAACTGTTCTCCGTCGATTAAACAGGTGCTATTGCGCTATTGCGGCACGACAGGGCGGACCGCAAACAGGTGCAGAAAAAGGACTGCAAAATCAGTGATTGCGTCGTAGGGCGCCTGCCGGAAACCCCGGCGCTCGCCGGAGCCCCCGGCATGCGCGTCTGGCGCCTTGGGCAGATTCTGCCGCCGGCGGGACTGGGCACGAGCCGCTGCAATCTGGCGGCTGTCTGGTGTGGGGGCGGGAGGTCGAAAATTCGGAACCCGCAACTATGACAATTCTACCGGAACGTCATCAACGGAACATCCGTTTTTCCCCGAATTTGATGGTAAGCAACGCGGAACGTTCCGCAAGGTGCATCAAACGTCCCGCGAATGCCTATGTTGCACCGCCCTCGCGCGCGGCGGAGGCCGCCAAAAGCGTCTTATCAACTACTTCCTCGCCTTCCCCGCCGACCGCCGGCGCCACCTGGCCGAGCATCCGCACCTCACGCTGCGGATAGGGGATCGAGATGCCATGTTCGCGGAACGTGCGCCATATCGCCCGGTTCAGCGCCGATTGCACGCCCAGCTTGCCGTTCTGCGGGTCGGCGATGTAGCCGGCCAGCTCGTATTCGATGCCATTGTCGGCGAACGCCACCAGAAACGCCGCCGGCGCCGGCTCGGCCAGCAGGCGCGGCACGCCCTGCGCCGCTTCTGCCAGCAGCGCCAGCACCGTTTCCGGGTCGGCGGCGTAGTCGGCCTGCACGCGTGTGGCCACGCGCACATTGGTGTTCGAGAACGAATGGTTCTGCACCGCCTGGGCCACCAGTTGCTCGTTCGGCACCAGGGTTTCGCCGTCGCCGTTGCGCACCACGGTGTAGCGCGTGCGGATCTGCGAGACGGTGCCGGTGTACTTGTCCACCGTGATCTGGTCGCCGAGCTTGACCGAGTGGTCCAGCAGGATGATGAAACCCGAGATGTAGTTGCTGGCGATCTTTTGCAAGCCCAGGCCGAGGCCCACGCCCAGCGCGCCGCCGAAGACCGACAGCACGGTCAGGTCGATGCCGACCAGCGACAGGCTCAGCAGCAGCGACACCAGCAGCAGCAGCGCCTTCGAGAGTCTGGTCAGAACCACTTTCAGGTTGCTGTCCAGCCCGGCCGAGCGCATCAGGCGCTCTTCCAGCCACGAGCCGAACCACATCGCCACCAGCACCGTGAGCAGGATCCACACCACCCCCGCCAGCGTGTCGGCGAGGTTGATCTTCTGCTTGCCGCCGATGGAAAAGCGCACCGACTCCATCCAGCCGACCACGTCCCACAGCAGGCCCAGCACGTACAGCGCCATGCCGGCCCACACCAGCGTGGTCAGCACCTTCTCCACCAGCAGCAGCATGCCCTGCAGCTGGCCATTGCCGGACAGCACGCGCCGCAGGATGTAGAAGGCGAAATACAGGAACGTGATGCCGGACAGCGGCACCAGCGCCAGCCGCAGCACGCTGACCGACATCAGCTGCTCCAGCCCGAAGCGCCCGACCGTCACCAGCAGCCAGCCGAACAGCGGGAACATGGCGCGCTCGAGGCTGGTCGCGGCGAAGCGCAGCGCGAAGCTGGAGCCGTCGTAGCGGGCCTCGAGCCGCTTGACCACCAGCCGCGCCAGCGGCCACGCCACCGCCAGGCAGCCGGCCAGCACCGCCAGTTGCCAGATGAAGCCGGGGCCGCCGGCATCGAGGATCAGGTCGTTGAGCATGCGGCCAAAGGCGGGATGCGATACATGGAGTTCGGTCAGGGAATTCGGGTTCATGCTTGGATGTGGCTGGCCAGGCACGCGCGGCAAGCGGCGCGGCCGGCGGGCGGCACGGGCGCCCGGCGCCCGACCCGCGAAAGGTCAGCCATTCTAGCCGCCCGCGGCGCGGCGGCCCACTTCCTGGGCCCACTTCCTGGACCCACCTCCGTGGCGCGGCCGGCCTCAGCCGCACCGTCCGCGGCAGCCGGGCATGCCGCGCCACGGCTGCGCTGCGCGGCGCAACCGGGCCGGCAGGTCCGCGCCGGGATGCAGCGCGCCGCTCAGCAGATCGACGCAATAGCCGATCACGCGCGCGCGCCCCGGCGGGTTCAGCATGCCGTGGTCGAGCCCTTCGATGGTCTCGATCTGCAGCATGCCGAACCCGGCCAGGCCTTCGAGCCGCGGCCCGAAGAAACGCGCCAGCTCGTACGGCCCGGGATCTTCCGGCCCGAACAGCAGGCGCAGCACGGTGCCGCGCGCCTCGAGCTTGCGCAGCAGGGTCTCGATCTCCTGCTGCTCGGCCGGGGCCGGCCGGGGCAGCACCGAGGCCGCGTCCGTGCCGGGCACGCCCTCTTCCGCCGTGGGCGCGCTGCGGCCGTGGATCAGCCAGCGCGGGCGGGTGAAGGTCTCCCGGCGCAGCAGCCGCTGCAGGTTGACCAGCACCGCGCCCACCACGCCGGGATGCGCGCCGGCCGCATGCAGGCCGACGTTGGCGCCGTAGCTCACGCCGAACACCACCACCTCGCCGTAGCCGCGGGCCTGCAGCCAGTCGCAGGCGGCAATCGCGTCGAGATAGCCTTCCGGGTCGGCCGGCACCGCGTCCTTGATGGCCCGCGCGCCGATGCTGGCGTCGCCGATGCCGCGCACGTCGATGCGCAACGACGCCACGCCGCGTTCGGCCAGCCGCCGCGCCAGCATGACGCCGCCGCGGCCGGCGCCGACGTGGTGCGTGCCGCCCGCGTTGTTGATCAGCACGGCCGGCCGCCCGGGCCATTCGCCGCGCGGCTCGCACAGCATGCCGAACAGCCCCTGGCCGAAGCGCACCGGCGTTTCCACCCAGGCCGCCGCGCGCAGGCACGGCGCCACGCCCGCCGCGCCAATGCCCTCCCCCGCCCGCGCTTCGGCCCTGCCGGCGGCCGGCGCCATGCCGGCGAGCCAGCCGGCGACGGCGGCGAAGGTGGCGTCGGGCGGCGTGCCATGCAGCGGGTCCTGCAGCCAGCCGACCACCTCGGGAAACGGCACGGTGCTGACCTGCGCGCCCAGCGCGGCGTAGTGCCGGGGCAGCGCCTCATCGGGCCCGGCCCCGGCGATGAACACGCGCGGCGCCGGCGCGCTCGCGGCGGCGCACAGGTCGATGCGGGAGAACGCCTCGAGGTCGGCCGCGGTGAAGTGGATGCCCAGGATGTCGGCGCCCGCCGGCGCGGAAGCCGGCGCAGCATCGGCCGCCGCCGTCACCGCGCGCCCCGCCAGCGAGCGCCAGGTCTGGGCGATCATGCGCATCTCGCGCATCAGCATGCGCCCGCTCGCCACCGGCGCGAGCAGCGCCAGCCCGGCGACGTCGAGCCCGCCAGCGCGGCGCGCGGCCGCCAGCGCGGCCAGCGCGGCGCCGCCGCGCACGCCCAGCAGCACGATCTCGCGCGCGCCGGACAAGCGCCGCAGCAGGTTGCCGGCCTGGCCGATCGATGCCACGCAGGCATCGACGCAGTTGGCCGGCGCCCCGGCGCCGTCCTCCACGCGGTCCGCCGCGGCCACCGCATCCGCCGAATCCCCCGTGCCGGGATAGTCGAACCGCAGCACCGGCACGCCTTGCGCCGCGAGCCGCTCCGCCAGCCGCGCCAGGCCGGCATGGGTCCACAGAGCTTCATGGCCGACCGCGTTGCACAGCACGACCGCGCGCGCGCCCGTGGCCGCGTGGTACCAGCCGAAACATCCGTCGAAGTGCAAAGGCCTCATGGGCGAACTCCGTGCATGCCCGCGGCCCCATGCCGCGCGGCCCGGGCGCATCGCGCGCCGCGCTCAAGCCGCGCTCAAGCCGCGGCCGTGCCGCTGCGGCAGCGCGCCGCGCCGTCGGCATCGGCCTCGAGATGCGCGCAGCGCGCCAGCAGCTGATTGCGGTCGATCTTGCCGTTCACGTTGATGGGAAAGCCGTCGAGGCAGACGATGCGGTCGGGCCGCGCGTAGACCGGCAGGCTCTGCTTGCAGGCATGGCGGATGCGCGCCGCGCGCGCGCCCATCTCGCCCAGCGACTCGTCGGCCGGCGCCAGCACGAACGCCACCAGGCCGATCGGCTTGCCGGCCTCGTCCAGCGGCCACGCCAGCACCGCGCACTGGGCGCTGCCGCTGGCGGCCTGCACCACCTGCTCGATCTCCTGCAGCTCGATGCGGTTGCCGCGGATCTTGACCTGCGTGTCGATGCGCCCGTGATACAGCAGGCCGTCGGGCGATTCGCTCACCGCGTCGCCGGTGCGGTACCAGCGGCGGCAGGCGCGCCCCGGATAGGCGCGCGCGAAGAAGCGCTCGCCGTCGAGCGGATTCGCCGACAGATAACCGCGCGCGAGCTGCGCGCCGCCGATCAGCAGCTCGCCCTGCGCGCCGGCCGCCACCGGCGCGAGATGCTCGTCCACCACCACCACATCGGTACCCGGGTAGGGCCGGCCCAGCGGCACCGCCGGGCGCGACGCATCGGCAAGAAAGGCGGGCGTGAGCTCGAAGGTCAGCACGATCACCGTGGTTTCCGTGGGGCCGTAGCCGTTGACGATGCGCGTGTTCGGCGCGGCCCGCGACCAGGCCTCGGCCAGGCCCTTGGGCAGCGCCTCGCCGCCCATCAAGGTCATCTTCACGCTGGGAAAAGCGCCCGGCGCCAGCTTGCGGAACTGCTGCAGCAGCGCCAGCACGGACGGCACGCTGGCCCAGTGGGTGATGTGGTGCTCGCGGATGAAGCCGGCCAGGTAGAGCGGGTCCTGCAGCGTCGGCACGTAGAGGCACGCGCCGTTGGCCCAGCAGACGTGCACGTCGTGCACCGAGAAATCGAAGGTGAGGTCGGCGAACTGGCTGAAGCGCGCGCCGGGCTCGCAGGGATAGCGCCGCATCTGCGCATTGACGTAGGCCACCGCGCTGCCGTGCGGGATCATCACGCCCTTGGGCGGCCCGCTGGTGCCCGAGGTGAAGATCAGGTAGGCGAGGTCGTCCGGCCCGACGGCGGCGGGCCACGCCGCCGGCGCATCGTGCACGAAGGGCGCGGACGGCGGCGGCCGCGCGTTGCCGCCGGCGGCGTCCCACGCCCGCGCGTCGAGCATGACGATGCGCAGGTCCGGCGGCAGCAGCGGCAGCAGCGCCGCGAGCTGCGGCGCGCAGACATGGTCGACCAGCATCACGCGCGCGCCCGAGCGCGCGATGATGGCGGCGTTGCGCGCCGGCGGGAAGCGCGCATGGATCGGCACGTAGGCCATGCCGGCGGCCAGCACGCCGAGCAGGCCGGCGTAGGCGCACGCGCTGCGGTGCGCGAACAGGATGCAGTTGCGATTGGGACCGCCGGCGAACGGCGCCAGCGCCATGCTGATGCCGCGTGCGCGCGCGCGGACTTCCTCGTAGGTGTAGTAGCGGCCGTCGGCCCACAAGGCGTGGTCGCCGGGCCGCCTGTCCGCGGACGCGAAGAAAAATGAATGCAGCATCCTCCCCCTCCCATCACCGCGCGCCGCAGCGGCGCGAGCCGGAACGGCGGCTTCCCATCGAAATCGCGCCGGCCAGAATGAATGGGCCGCGCCCGCCGCGCGCCGATGCCTTCGCCGGCGCTGCGTTGTCCTGTCAAGGTAGGTTGCTTCGCATGTCAAGACAAGTTGGGGCGGCCTCAATGTATTGAACTCCGGCCGTCCGCCAGCCCGTGCGAATGGCGGACGGCGATGTGTGCCGGCGCACGCTGGCGGCGGCGAGCCCGCGCCGGCACAAGGCAGGCGCGCCGCGCATCCCCGCCCGTCGGCCAGAAGGCCTAGTCCACCGGGATGGCGCGCGCGCGCAGACAATTGCCGTGTCGGCTGCGCAGCGCATCGAAGCGCGCAGCCGGATCGGGCCGGAGGATCCGGCCGCCTTCCGCCATCTGCGCCGGCGACGCAGAAGTCCGGGCAGGATGTCGCGCGGCGCGGCGGCAGCGCCGACCGCGAGAAAGCGGGCGCAAAAAAAAAGGGCGCTGACCGGCAGCGCCCCTTGCTTTACCGCGGCGGTCTTAGCTGACGCGCTCCAGCACCGCGGCGAAGAAGCCGTCGGTCTGATGCAGGTGCGGATAGAGCGCCAGCATCTCGGCGTCTTCCGGCAAGCCCGGCACCACGATCTTCTGCTCGGCCAGCACCTGCGCGGCCGGCACCAGGCGGAAGCCCGCATGCGTGGACAGGAACCCGCGCACGATGCCTTCGTTCTCGGCTTCCAGCACGCTGCAGGTGGCATAGACCACGCGCCCGCCGACCTTGACCAGGCGCGCGGCGGACTCGAGGATCGAGGCCTGCTTGGCGGTCAGCTCCAGCACCGACTGCGGCGTCTGGCGCCACTTCAGGTCCGGGTTGCGCCGCAGCGTGCCGAGGCCGCTGCACGGCGCGTCCACCAGCACGCGGTCGATCTTGCCGGCGAGGCGCTTGATCTTGGCGTCGTGCTCGGAATCGATCTGCACCGGATGCACGTTGGACAGCCCGCTGCGCGCCAGGCGCGGCTTGAGGTTGGCCAGGCGCTTCTCGGACACGTCGAACGCATAGAGGCGGCCGGTGGAGCGCATCAGCGCGCCCAGCGCCAGCGTCTTGCCGCCGGCGCCCGCGCAGAAGTCGACCACCATCTCGCCGCGCTTGGGCGCGACCAGGTTGCACAGCAGCTGGCTGCCTTCGTCCTGCACCTCGACCAGGCCGTTGACGAACAGCGGCAGCTGGTTGAGCGCGGGCTTGCCGGCCAGGCGGATGCCGGCGGGCGCCATCGGCGTGGGCTCGGCCTTGAGGCCGGCGGCTTCCAGCTCGGCCAGCGCGGCCTCGCGCGAGGTCTTGGCCAGGTTGGCGCGCAGGTCCAGCGGGGCCGGGCGCAGCCAGGCGTCGCCGAGCGCTTCGACGAAGGCCTGGTCGTGGCGGGCGGCGAGCTCGTCGAACAGCCATTCGGGCAGGTTGGCGCGCACGCGCGGCGCCAGGCTCGCGCGCTCGATGGTGGTCAGGCGGTCCAGCCATTCGCCTTCCTCGGGCAGCAGGAACGGCGTGAGGACATCGCGGCCGAGCGTGGCGGCCAGGCCCAGCAGGGCCAGGCGGCGCTGCGAGGTGCCCGTGCCGCTGGCGGCGAACTGCGAGAATTCGACGCGCCGGCGCAACACCGCGAACACCGCCTCGGCGATGATGCCGCGCTCGCGGTGGCCCAGCTTGGGGTTCTCGCGGAAGTAGTAGCTCACCACCACGTCGGACGGGCGCGTGAACATCAGCACCTTGCCCAGCAGGCGGTCGATGTGCTGGATATGCACGGCATGCAGCCCGCCGTGCGCGGCGCGGCCCTGCTGCGGCGCCTGGCCGTCGCGGCTGTCGCGGTGATCGCCGCTGCGCGCGGACTGGCGGATCGGCGTGGCCTTGCGCTTGTTGCGGACGGGCTGGCGCGCCCCTGCGGTATTCCGGCTCATGACTGCACCTCCGTAGCGGCAGCAAAGGCCGTAAACAACTGGGATTCGTGGGGTTCGACGCGGACCACGCCGGCATGCACGCGCAGGCGGTCCTCGACGAACCAGCGCACAGCGCGCGGGTAGATCGCGTGTTCGGCCGGCAACAGGCGCTCGGCCAGGCTTTCGGGCGTGTCGCCCGGCAGCACGTCGAGCGCGGCCTGGACGATGACCGGGCCGTGATCGAGTTCGGGTGTGACGAAATGGACGCTCGCGCCATGCACCTTGACGCCGGCCTCGATGGCCTGGCGATGGGTGTACATGCCAGGGAAACACGGCAGCAGCGACGGATGGATATTGAGCATGCGCCCGGCGTATTTGTCGACGAAGGCCGGCGTCAGGATGCGCATGAAGCCGGCCAGCACGACCACGTCGGGGGCGTGGGCGTCGATGGCGGCGGCCAGGGCCGCGTCAAAGGTGGCGCGGTCGGCATACCGGGTGTGGTCCACCACGCCCGTGGGCACGCCGTGGTCGGCGGCGAACTGCAGGCCCTCGGCATCGGGCCGGTTGGACAGGACGGCCGCCACGCGCGCCGGCCAGCCCTCGGCGGCACACGCGCGGACGATGGCTTCCATGTTGGAGCCACGCCCTGAAATCAGGATAACGATATTTTTCATCGCGCAATTCTACCAAGGCAGGGCCAGTACACGGCCAAAGCGAGCGCATTAGGCACTTAAAACACGCGAAACCCCCGCCGGCAGGCCGAATGGCATGGCCTGCGCGCAACGTGCTTAGCTTGTTCACGGATTGTGACGCCTCGCCCGCTCTGCTAGAGTGGCTGCTATCGTCCACGCGCAGACCGTTTACGCGGCTTCAAGTGACAACAAGGACGAAGTGGAAAATTAGACGGGAAATCGCATGTCGAACGCTGCACCGACCTTGCTGGTGGTCGATGATCATCCCATGGCCCTGTCCGGCACCACCGCCTTCCTGGCGGAAGTGATGCCCGACGTTGCGGTCCATGCCGCCGGCAGCGCCAAAGAGGCGCTCAACACCTTGCAGCAGGGGCTGAGGCCCGATATCGTGCTGCTGGACATCTGGCTCACCGACGGCACCGGCTTCGACGCCATGCAGGCGCTCAAGACGCTGGTGCCCGCGGCGCGCTTCATCTTCATGTCCGCCGAGGCCACGCCGGAGATCGTGGGCCGCGCGCGCGCGCTCGCCGCCTACGGCTTCGTCGGCAAGCACCTCGACGCCAACGCGTTCACCGCGGCCGTGCGCAAGGTGCTGGCGGGCGACACCTCGTTTCCTTCCGACGAGGCCCTCAACGGCCGCGCGCAGTCGTTCGGGCCGGCCCACGGCATCCCGGTCACGCCGGCGGAGCTGGGGCTGACGCCGCGCCAGGGCTCGGTGCTGGCGCTGGTGCTCGAAGGACTGCCGAACAAGGTCATCGCGCGGCGCCTGGGGCTGACCGAGAACACCGTCAAGGAACACGTCTCGGCGATCCTGCAGCGGCTCGGCGTGCGCACGCGCATGCAGGTGATGTCGCGCATGGAGCGTTTCCGCCTGCGCCAGTAAGGCGCGGCCGGGCCCCGCCCGCCGCCTGCCCGCCTGCCTTCAGGCGGGACGCAGCCAGCGCCGCAGCAGCAGCCGCAGCGCCGCCGGATCGACCGGCTTGGGCAGCACGAAATAGCCCGCTTCCTCGGCCGCCGCCAGCGCGTCGGACTTGAGATCGCCCGACAGCAGCGCGCTGCGCGCCTGCGGCTGGGTGTTCTGCCAGCGCTCGAGCAGGTCCAGCCCGTTCTCGCTGCCGGGCAGGCGCAGGTCGCAGAAGATGATGTCCGGCCTGAGGCCCTGCATGAACAGGCGGTCGGCATCGGCGCCGTGCGCGGCGCACGCGACCTGGATGCCCCAGGCTTCCATCAGCGCGATCCAGGCCTTGCGGATCTGCGTGTCGTCGTCCACCACCAGCACCGTGCCGCGCAGATGGTCCGGCTTGGTGTCCTCGGCCGCCGCCGAGGCGCGCACCGCGCGGATGGTGGCCACGGTTTCGGCCTCCACCGGCGCCAGCGAGAACCAGAACACCGAGCCGCGCCCCGGCACCGAGCGCACGCCGTAGGTACCGCGCATCAGGCGCACGCATTCCTTGAAGATGGCCAGCCCCAGCCCCAGGCCCTGGGACGGATCGCGCTGGGGGTTGTGCACCTGGTAGTACGGCGAAAAGATGTCGGGCAGGTGCTCCGGCGTGATGCCGGCGCCGGTGTCCCACACCTCCACGCGGATATGCTTGCGGCGCTCGCGCGCCGTCACCAGCACGCCGCCGCGGCGGGTGTAGCGCAGCGCGTTCTGCACGAGGTTGAACAGCGCGCGGCGCAGCAGCACCGGCTCGGCCATCGCGAACAGTTCCTCGGGCACGCGCGGGGTCAGGGTCAGGCCGCTTTCGCGCGCGTCGGCGGCGAACTGGCTCATCACCTCGTTGATCAGGTGGCCGAGCTCGCACGGCTCCAGCGTCGGCAGCACCTTGCGGCCTTCCAGCTTGGACAGGTCCAGCAGCGAGCGGAACAGCAGGTCGATGGTCTGGGTGCCGGCGGCCACCTGCTCGACCAGCGGATGGAGCGAGGACGACTTGTTGCGCGCGCGCAGCGCCTCGACCAGCATCACCAGCGCATGCACGGGCTGGCGCAGGTCGTGGCTGGCGGCGGCGAGAAAGCGCGACTTCTCCTCGCTGGCATGCAGCGCGCGCTCCTTTTCCTCCTGGAACTGCTTGGCCAGGCGGCGGCTGTCGCTCTCGAGCTGGATGGCCCGCACCAGCGTGCGCTGCAGGTTCAGCGCGTGGCGCGTGAGCATGATGGCGTAGACCACCAGCAGCAACTGCACGTAGGTGCCGTGGCCCGGAAAGGCGTAGTCGGCCAACAAAATGTTGGGCACCAGGATCGGAATGCCGGCGTAGACCAGGTTCGACGGCACCGGCGACTGCGCGGTGACGCCGCCGGCCAGCACGCCCACCGCGAGCAGGTACAGCACGCTGGAGAACACGGCGGAGCCGGTGAACAGGTGCAGCAGCGCGGAGCTGCCCCAGGTCAGCCCGGTCAGGAAGGCGAGCGCGCGCATGTTGGCCCACCACTTGCGCGTATGGGCCGAGCGGCTCATGGTGGCGCCGTCGCGCAGGTAGCCGTAGTAGAACCACGTCGACGCGGTGGCCAGCACCAGCATCACGCCGCACCAGCCCAGCAGCGCGGCATGGTCGGCGGCGGACCAGAAGGCGACCGCGGTCAGCGCCGGCAGCACCAGCGAGGCCACGGTGGCGGTGGGAGAGACGCGATGGATGGTCGCCAGCAGCTTGGCCCGCGTTTCGGTATCGAGCGGAGGCCCTGGCGGCGGCAGGATTCGGTTGAGCAGCGCGTTCAAAGGAAGGGCTGGGACGTCGGATGCGATCCGCCGTATCATGCCGCCTTTTGGGGAGTGGCGCCACGCCGATGGGCCGATCCGTGCACAAAAACGCCAGCCCGCGCGCCGGGCCCGGTACCGCCGGGCGAAACTCGTCCCCCATTCGCCTTATAATGCCCGCTTTACCCAAACGCTCGACGCCGTCCTCGTGAAAGTCTTCCGTGGCCTGCCCAATGCCGAGAGCCGGGCGCCCTGCGCCCTGACCATCGGCAATTTCGACGGTGTCCACCGCGGCCACCAGTCGCTGCTCGCGCGCGCGCGCGCGGCGGCCGACGCGCGCGGCCTGCCGCTGTGCGTGATGACCTTCGAGCCGCACCCGCGCGAGTTCTTCACCCCGGACAAGGCGCCCGCGCGCATCGCGCTGCTGCGCGACAAGCTCGAGAGCCTGCGCCGCAACGGGGTCGACCGCGTGGTGGTCGAGCATTTCAACGCCCATTTCGCCGCCCAGTCGCCGCAGGCCTTCGTCGAGAACGTGCTATGGCACGGCCTGCACACGCGCTGGCTGCTGGTCGGCGACGATTTCCGCTTCGGCGCGCGCCGCGCCGGCGACTTCGCCTACCTGCAGCAGGCCGGCGCCCAGTTCGGCTTCGACGTCGAGCAGATGGGCTCGGTCTCCGAGGGCGGCGTGCGCATCTCCAGCTCCGCGGTGCGCCAGGCGCTGGTCAGCGGCGACCTCGAGCATGCGCGCCGCCTGCTCGGCCACGGCTACGCCATCAGCGGGCACGTGGTGCACGGGCGCAAGCTGGGGCGCGACCTCGGCTTCCCCACCATCAACCTGCGCATCTCGCACAAGCGGCCGGCGGTCAGCGGCATCTTCGTGGTGCAGGTGCACGGCCTGGGCGAGCATCCGGTGCCCGGCGTGGCCAGCATCGGCGTGCGCCCGACCATCGAGGACGCCGGCCGGGTATTGCTGGAGGTGCATCTGTTCGACTTCAACCAGAGCATCTACGGCAAGCTGGTGCGCGTCGAGTTCATGAAGAAGCTGCGCGACGAGGCCCGCTTCGACGGCCTGGAAGCGCTGACCGCGGCCATCGCCAAGGACTGCGCGGATGCGCGCGCGTTCTTCGGCCTGACCGTGCCGGGCTCGCCCGCGGGCACGCCCCCGGCCGCGGGCAGCCGCGACTTCGCCACCTCCGCCACCGACCGAATTAGCTAGCGCCCCGTTCCCGCGCAGCGGGACCCGGGTCGCTACCCCTTCAAACCCGAGGCTTCCCCGCAGCCAGCCCACGCCGTACCGCGCGCCCGCAGCCAGCCGAGCTGGCGCCCCGCGCGCCAACCGAATTGCCCCGAGAATCGACATGTCCAACGACAAACGCGCCAAGCCCGAAAAAAGCAAGTACCCGGTCAACCTGCTCGACACCCCGTTCCCGATGCGCGGCGACCTGCCCAAGCGCGAGCCGCTGTGGGTCAAGCAGTGGCAGGACAAGCAGATCTACAAGAAGATCCGGGCCGCCCGCAAGGGCGCGAAGAAGTTCATCCTGCATGACGGCCCGCCGTACGCCAACGGCGACATCCACATCGGCCACGCGGTGAACAAGATCCTCAAGGACATGATCATCAAGGCGCGCGGCCTGTCGGGCCTGGACGCCGTCTACGTGCCGGGCTGGGACTGCCACGGCATGCCGATCGAGATCCAGATCGAGAAGCAGTTCGGCAAGGGCCTGCCGGTGCAGGAAGTCCAGTCGAAGGCGCGCGCCTACGCCACCGAGCAGATCGCCCGCCAGAAGCTGGACTTCGAGCGCCTGGGCGTGCTCGGCGACTGGGACCATCCCTACCTGACCATGAACCACAGCAACGAAGCCGACGAGCTGCGCGCGCTGGGCAAGATCATGGAAAAGGGCTACGTGTTCCGCGGCCTCAAGCCGGTGAACTGGTGCTTCGACTGCGGCTCGGCGCTGGCCGAGGCCGAGGTCGAGTACAAGGACAAGACCGACCTCTCCATCGACGTGGGCTTCCCGTTCGCCGAGACCGACAAGCTGGCCCATGCGTTCAAGCTGCCGGCCGCGCAACTGGCGGCCAGGCCGGGCTGGGTCGTGATCTGGACCACCACGCCGTGGACCATCCCGTCCAACCAGGCGCTCAACGTGCACCCGGAAGTGGAATACGCGCTGGTCGACACGCCGCGCGGCCACCTGATCCTGGCCACCGAGCGCGTCGAGGAGCAGCTCAAGGTCTACGGCCTCGAAGGCAGCGTGCTGGCCACCACCACGGGCGCGGCGCTGTCGGAGATCCGCTTCCACCATCCGCTGGCGAAGACCGACGCGGGCTACGACCGCCTCTCGCCGGTCTACCTGGGCGAGTACGTCACCACCGATACCGGCACCGGTATCGTGCACTCGGCGCCGGCCTACGGCGTGGAGGACTTCCAGTCGTGCAAGGCGCACGGCATGAGCGACGCCGACATCATCAGCCCGGTGATGGGCGACGGCGTCTACGCCAGCACGCTGCCGCTGTTCGGCGGCGAGAAGATCTGGGACGCCAACCCGAAGATCGTCGCGGTGCTGGAAGCCTCGGGCAACCTGTTCAACTCGCACAGGTACACCCACAGCTACATGCACTGCTGGCGCCACAAGACGCCGATCATCTACCGCGCCACCTCGCAGTGGTTCGCGGGCATGGACGTGGACCCGGTCGACGACGGCCCGACCCTGCGCGAGACCGCGCTGGCCGGCATCGAGGCCACCGAGTTCTACCCCGCCTGGGGCAAGCAGCGCCTGCACAACATGATCGCCAACCGGCCCGACTGGACCCTGTCGCGCCAGCGCCAGTGGGGCGTGCCGATGGCGTTCTTCGTGCACAAGGAAACCGGCGCGCTGCATCCGCGCACGCCGGCGCTGCTCGAGGAAGTGGCCAGGCGCGTGGAGCAGCACGGCATCGAGGCCTGGCAGACGCTGGACCCGCAGGAGCTGCTCGGCGACGAGGCCGCGCTCTACGAGAAGAACCGCGACACGCTCGACGTCTGGTTCGACTCCGGCACCACGCACTGGACCGTGATCCGCGGCTCGCACCGCGCGGACCTGTACGACCCGTCGGCCGACCTGCCCGAGGGCCGCCTGGCGGACCTGTACCTGGAAGGCTCGGACCAGCACCGCGGCTGGTTCCATTCCTCGCTGCTGACCGCCTCGATGCTGTACGGCAAGCCGCCCTACAAGGCGCTGCTCACGCACGGCTTCACCGTCGACGGCGAAGGCCGCAAGATGTCGAAGTCGGTCGGCAACACGGTCTCGCCGCAGGACGTGTCGAACAAGATGGGCGCCGAGATCATCCGCCTGTGGGTGGCCTCGACCGACTACTCGGGCGAGCTGTCGATCTCCGACGAGATCCTCAAGCGCGTGGTGGAAGGCTACCGCCGCATCCGCAACACGCTGCGCTTCCTGCTGGCCAACCTGGCCGACTACGACCACGCGCAGCACGCGCTGCCGGTGTCGGAATGGCTGGAGATCGACCGCTACGCGGTGGCGCTGACCGGCCGCCTGCAGCGCGAGATCCTGTCGCACTACGAGGCCTACGAATTCCACCCGGTGGTCGCCAAGCTGCAGACCTTCTGCTCGGAAGACCTCGGCGGCTTCTACCTCGACGTGCTCAAGGACCGCCTCTACACCACGGCGCCCGGCTCGCAGGCGCGCCGCGCCGCGCAGAACGCGGTCTACCACGTCACCCAGGCCATGCTGCACTGGATGGCGCCGTTCCTCTCGTTTACCGCCGAGGAAGCGTGGCAGATCTTCGGCCACGGCACCGAGCACCGCGACACCATCTTCACCAGCACCTACTACGAGGTGCCGGCGGTCGACGACGCCGACGACCTGCTGCAGAAGTGGCAGACCATCCGCGACGTGCGCGCGGAAGTCACCAAGCAGCTCGAAGCGGTGCGCGTGGACGGCGAGATCGGCTCGTCGCTGCAGGCCGAAGTCACCATCCAGGCCGGCGGCCCGGTGCTGGCCGCGCTGCAAAGCCTGGCCGACGACCTGCGCTTCGTGCTGCTGACCTCGGCAGCCAAGGTGGCGCCGGCGCCGGAAGGCGGCGACCTGATGGTCACGGTGACGCCGTCGGCCCACGCCAAGTGCGAGCGCTGCTGGCACTACCGCGCCGACGTCGGCCGCGACCCGGCCCATCCCACCCTCTGCGGGCGCTGCGACAGCAACCTGTTCGGCGCCGGCGAACACAGGAGCCACGCCTGATGGCCGCCACCACCACACGCGGCGCGCGCGCCGGCAAGCGCGCCAGCAAGGCCAGCCACACCACGCCGCTGCTGTGGCTGGCGTTCGCCCTGCTGGTGATCGTGCTCGACCAGTTCTTCAAGATCGTCATCGTCAGGACCTTCGCCTACGGCGAATCGCGCCCCGTGACCGGCTTCTTCAACCTGGTGCTGGTCTACAACAAGGGCGCCGCCTTCAGCTTCCTGGCCGACGCCGGCGGCTGGCAGCGCTGGTTCTTCACCGCGCTGGGCGTGGTGGTGGGCCTGTTCATCGTGTGGATGCTGTACCGCCACACCGGCCAGCGCCTGTTCTGCTTCGCCATCTCGCTGATCCTGGGCGGCGCCATCGGCAACGTGGTGGACCGCGTGATCTACGGCCACGTGATCGACTTCCTCGACTTCCACGCGCGCAACTACCACTGGCCCGCGTTCAACGTGGCGGACTGCGCCATCACGGTCGGCGCGGTGCTGCTGATCGTGGACGAGCTGCGGCGCGTGCGCCGGCACTGAGCGGCGCCGGGCGCGCCGCGCGCTCAGTGGCGCACGGTGTACCAGGCGTGCTTGAGATATTCGGCAAGCACCGCGCCCGCTTCGTAGACCACCAGCGACCTGTCCAGGCTCACGCCGGGATGGACGCCGTGGGCGCCCCACTCGACCTCGCCCCAGGCCTGGCGGAACGATTGCAGGGCCCGGCCGGTGTGGTACCAGCTGGTCACCAGCACCGCCCGGCGCGGCGCGAACCGCTCCAGCTGCGCCCGCGTCATGCGGGCGTTTTCCCAGGTGCTGCGCGAAGTGCATTCGTAGCCGATGCGCCCGCGCGGCACGCCGGCCATGACCAGGCGCCGCACGTTGAGCAGGCAGTCGCCGGCGCCGGTGACGAACACGAACGGCGCCACGCCGGCGTGATACAGCTCCGCCGCGCCGATCACGCGCTCGCCCGATTCCCCGCCCAGCACCACGATCCAGTCCGCCCGCGCCGGCACGTCCTCGCGCGGCAGCCAGACCTTGGCGAAGGCCAGCAGCAGCAGGGCCAGCGCGAACACGCCCGCCAGCAACAGCAGGATCAGGTTCTGCGGGCGCAGCGGGCGCGGCGTGCGGTGCTGGCGAAACAAGGGACGTGGCGACATGAGGGTGGCGGGCAAAGGTGAGAGGATGAGCGGGATGGGGAGGCCGCGGAGGCCGGCGCGGCCGCGAGCGGCGGCGCGGCAAACGCGCGCGCGGCCAAGCCGGTATTATTGACGTTTCTCCGGCGCAGCGGCATGCCATTGCGGGACAATCGCAAAGCAACCGAGCCCCGGCACCCGGACCACACCTTCGAGCAAAGAGCATCATGGATCTGCGAGGCAAGCATCTCGTCCTTGGCCTGACCGGCGGCATCGCCTGCTACAAGTCGGCCGAGCTGGTCCGCCTGCTGACCAAGGCCGGCGCGACCGTGCAGGTGGTCATGACCGAGGCCGCGACCCACTTCATCACCCCGGTCACGATGCAGGCGCTGTCGGGCCGGCCGGTATTCACGTCCCAGTGGGATGCGCGCGTGGGCAACAACATGGCCCACATCGACCTGTCGCGCGAGGCCGACGCCATCGTCATCGCGCCCGCCTCCACCGATTTCCTCGCGCGGCTGGCCAACGGCCTGTGCGACGACCTGCTCTCCACGCTGTGCATCGCGCGCGACTGCCCGCTGCTGGTGGTGCCCGCCATGAACCGCCAGATGTGGGGCGCGCCGGCCACGCAGCGCAATGCCGCGCAACTGCGCGCCGACGGCGTGGCGATCCTCGGCCCCGGCAGCGGCGACCAGGCCTGCGGCGAGATCGGCGACGGCCGCATGCTGGAGCCGGAGGAGATCGTCGAGGACCTCGTCGCCTTCTTCCAGCCCAAGCCGCTGGCGGGCCGCCGCGTGGTGATCACGGCCGGGCCGACCTTCGAGGCGATCGACCCGGTGCGCGGCATCACCAACCGCTCCTCGGGCAAGATGGGCTTCGCCATCGCGCGCGCGGCGCGCGAGGCCGGCGCCGACGTGATCCTGGTGGCGGGACCGACCGCGCAGCCGACGCCGCGCGGCGTGGCGCGCGCCGACGTGGAAAGCGCGCAGCAGATGTTCGATGCGGTGCTGGCGAACCTGACCGGCGCCGACGTGTTCATCGCCGTGGCGGCGGTGGCCGACTGGCGCCCGGCCGAGGTGGCCACGCAGAAGCTCAAGAAGGCCAACGACACCGACACGCCGACGCTGCGGTTCGTGCAGAACCCGGACATCCTCGCCGCCGTGGCGGCGCGCGCGAACGCGCCCTACTGCGTGGGCTTCGCCGCCGAGAGCGAGAAGCTCGAGCAATACGGCGAGCAGAAGCGCCAGCGCAAGAACGTGCCGCTGCTGGTCGGCAATATCGGCCACCAGACCTTCGGCCTCGACGACAACGAGATCGTGCTGTTCGACGCCAGGGGCGTGACGCGCCTGCCGCGCGCGGACAAGCTCACGCTGGCGCGCCACCTGGTGGCCGCCATCGGCCAGCGCCTGCCGGCGCGCTGAAGCCTGCGTCCCTTTCACACGACCCCCTTCCCTTGGCACGAACCCCACATGCCTGAAAGCAAACCCAAGCTGCGCCTCTCGGTGCTGGACCAGAGCCCGGTCATCGCCGGCCACAGCGCGCGCGACGCGCTGGCCGCCACGGTGGAGCTGGCGCAGGCCGCCGACGCGCTCGGCTACACGCGCTACTGGTGCGCCGAGCACCACGGCCTGCGCGGCGTGTGCAACCCGGCGCCGGAAGTCATGCTGGCGCGCCTGGGCAGCGTCACGCGGCGCATCCGGCTGGGCTCGGGCGGCGTGATGCTGCCCTACTACAGCCCGTTCAAGGTGGCCGAGCAGTTCCGCATGCTCGAAGGCCTGTTCCCGGGCCGCATCGACCTCGGCGTGGGCCGCGCGCCGGGCGGCGACCTGCGCACCGCGCAGGCCGTGGCGATGGGCGACTACAACCGCGGCGACCATTTCGCCGAGCAGGTGCAGGACCTGTCCTGGCTGCTGCGCGGCGAGGTGCCGCCCGGGCACATCGCCGAGGGCGTGGTGCTGCAGCCGGAGATCGACACCCGGCCCGAGCTGTGGGTGCTGGGCTCGAGCGACTACGGCGGCGCGCTGGCGGCCCGGCTCGGCCTGCGCTTCGCCTTCGCCCACTTCATCAATCCGCACATGGGCCACGCCGTGGCGCGCCACTACCGCGAGGACTTCGCGCCCGCGTATGACGCGCGCCCGTACAGCGCCGCGGCGATCTTCGTGATCTGCGCCGATACCGAGGCCGAGGCGGCGGCGCTGGAGCGCGCCGTGGACCTGCGCCGGCTGCAGATGGCCTATGGCGTCAACGCGCCGATCCCGTCGCTGGAGCAGGCCGCGCAGCACGAGCCCACCGAGCGCGACCGCCTGATCGTCGAGCGCGAGCGCCCGCGCACCATCTGCGGCACGCCGGAGCAGGTGGCGCAGCGCATGCTGGACCTGCGCGAGCGCTTCCAGGCCGACGAACTGGTGGTGCTGAGCGTGGCCGCCAGCTACGCGGCGCGGCTGCGCACCTACGAACTGCTGGCGCAGGCCTTCGATCTCTCGGCGGACTGAGGCGGGCCGGCGCGGCGGCCCGTTCGGCTATCATCCCGGGTTGCCAACGTTTTTCGTTTTCCGGGACCGACAGCCATGACCATCGAAGCCAATCCGACCGTCGAAATCAAGGTGCTCGACGCACGCCTGCACGAATGGGGCCTGCCCGCCTACCAGAGCGACATGGCGGCGGCGATCGACCTGCACGCCTGCCTGGACGCGCCGCTCACGATCGCGCCCGGCACGCCGGCGCAGCTGGTGCCGGCCGGCATCGCCGTGCACATGGCCAATCCGTACATGGCGGCCACCATCGCGCCGCGCTCGGGCCTGGGCCACAAGAAGGGGCTGGTGCTGGGCAATTCGATCGGCGTGATCGATGCCGACTACCAGGGCCCGATCATGGTCAGCGTGTGGAACCGCAACGCGCCCGGCACCGCGCCGATCGTGATCGAGCCGGGCGAGCGCATCGCGCAGATGATGTTCGTGCCGGTGCTGCGGCCCGTGTTCAGGACGGTGGAGGATTTTTCCGCGGACAGCGCGCGCGGCGCGGGCGGGTTCGGCTCGACCGGCGTGCACCACGCCGGCAAGGGCGCCTGAGCGCCACGGGCCGGGAAAGCAGGCGCGCGCGGCGCGCCCGCTGGCGAGCCTGTTAGTGCGCCTGCTCGAACAGCAGCGCCACGCCACCGGCCAGCGCGGCCGGGATCAGGCTCTGCGCCGGGCCCAGGTCGAACGCGTCCACGCCGGCGGCGCGCCAATGCGCGCGGGCCGCGGCGAGGTCCGCGGTGCGCAGCCGGATGGCGGCATAACCAGGCACCGCGCGCCGCACCTGCTCGGTGCCGGTGGCCGCGGCCAGCGCCTGCGGCGTGGTCACGACCAGCGCCGCGCCGTCCAGCGCCAGGCTGCAGATGTGCTCGTTGATTTGCGTCATCTCGCCGCCGGTGAGCTCGGCATAGGCCCGGCCGGCGGCGTCGACCAGCGCCGGCGCCACCACCAGGAACATGGTGGCGATGCCGGTGGCGCCGTTGGCGTGCGCGGTCCACTCGGGGCGCCACAGCAGCTCCGGCGTGACGTGCTCGCAGAGGAAGAAGCGCGCGCCGGGCGCATCGTCGATGGCGGTGACGCAGAACGTGGCGGGATGCTCGCTGCCGTCGTCCAGCCGCACCGGGCGCGAGAACCTGACCGCCTCCGAGGCATGCCATCCGTCCGCGCGCAGCTGCGTCGCGGCCGCGGCGCTGTCGGCGCTCTTGCAGGACAGCGCCGCGCAGCCGCCGCCGGCTTGCTGGGCGTCCCAGTAATACTGGCGCGCGGGGCTGGGCGCGGTGACGTGCAGCAGCTCCAGGTAGTCGCGCTCCAGCATCACGCAATGGTTCTGCGAGCCGAGCGTGTGGTAGCCGCGCGGCGTCAGGGTGAAGCCGAACCCGCGCCACGCCTGCGCGGCGGCGTCGAGATCGGGGCACACCATCACGGCATGGTCTAGCGGTTCCGTCGTCATCGCTACCTCTGCAAGTCCTGCAATCAATCGAATCGGTCGACCGGCCGCAATCGGCCGGTCAGTCGAACTGGATGTTGGCCTTGCGCGCCACCGCCTGCCACTTGTCGTGCTCATGGCGGACCAGGCTGGCGAGTTCGGCCGGGCTGCCGCCGACGACCTCGAAACCCTGCATGGCCAGCGCGTCCATCACGCGCGGCTGCCGCAGCGCGCGCACCAGCGCGTCGTGCAGGCGGCCCACCAGCGGCTCGGGCAGGCCGGCCGGGCCGAACACGCCGATCCAGGAATACGCCTCGAAGCCGCGATAGCCCTGCTCGCTCACGGTCGGCAGTTGCGGGAACTGGGGCAGCCGCGCGCTGCCGGTCACGCCCAGCAGCTTGACCGTCTTGGCCGCCACGTGCGCCTGCACGGCCGCGTAGCTCGAGAAAAAGACGTCGACTTCGTTGGACAGCACGGCCTGCACCGCCGGGCCGCCGCCTTTGTATGGAACATGGAGAAAGCGCACCCCGGCCTCGGTCGCCAGCGCCTCGGCCGCCAACTGGTTGAGGCTGCCCACGCCCGACGAGGCGTAGTGGATGCTCTCCGGCTTCTCGCGCGCCATCGCCACCAGTTCCTTCACGTTGGAAGCCGGCAGCGAGGGATTGGCGGCGATCACCAGCGGGAAGCGTACCAGCTGCGAGATCGGCGTGAAATCGCGGAAGGTGTCGTAAGGCAGGTGCTTGTAGGCAAACGGGTTGATGGCGTGGGTGTCGAACGCCATCAGCAGGGTGGTGCCGTCGGGCTTGGCGCGCGCCACCATGCTGGAGGCGATCAGCCCGCCGGCGCCCGGCTTGTTGTCGATCACCACGGTCTGGCCGAGGCCGCTCTTGAGGCCGGGCTGCAGCTGGCGCGCGACGATGTCGACGCTGCCGCCGGGCGGGAACGGCAGCACCATCGAAATGGGCCGGCCGGCGCCGCCGACGGGGGCATCGCCGCCCTGGGCGGCATGGCCGGGCGCGGGAATCAGGGGCATCGCGCCCAGCGGCAGCGATTTGAGCAGCAGGCGGCGCAGCCGCGAGCGTTCGGTCAGGGACATCGGGTACTCAGGCAAATGGCGGGCTCGACGCAGCTACCGTGGCAGCCGCACCCGGCCACAACAAAAAAGGGCGGCATTGCTGCCGCCCTGTATTTTGCCCGAGGATAGCACGAATTGCTGGCGGCAGGACTGCCGCCAGCCTTCCCGCCCGGCGGGCGCCTTACACCTCCGCCTTCTCGTTCTCGGGCGCCTCCGGGGGTTCCGGCGGCTCCGCGGCGGCTTCGGTGAAGTCCAGCTTGATCTGGTCCTGCTCGTCGAGGTCGACCACGACCTTGCCGCCCGAGACCAGCTTGCCGAACAGCAGTTCGTCGGCCAGCGCCTTGCGGATCAGGTCCTGGATCAGGCGCTGCATCGGCCGCGCGCCCATCAGCGGATCGAAGCCCTTCTTGGCGAGGAACTTGCGCAGTTTCTCGCTGAAGCTGGCTTCCACCTTCTTCTCGTGGAGCTGCTCCTCGAGCTGCATGAGGAACTTGTCCACCACGCGCAGGATGATTTCCTCGTCCAGCGAGCGGAAGCTGATGATGGCGTCCAGCCGGTTGCGGAACTCCGGCGTGAACATGCGCTTGATGTCGGCCATCTCGTCGCCCTGCTCGCGCGCCGAGGTGAAGCCGATGGTGGCGCGGTTCATGGTCTCCGCTCCCGCATTGGTGGTCATGATGATGATCACGTTGCGGAAGTCGGCGCGGCGGCCGTTGTTGTCGGTCAGCGCGCCGTGGTCCATCACCTGCAGCAGGATGTTGAAGATGTCCGGGTGCGCCTTCTCGATTTCGTCGAGCAGCAGCACGCAGTGCGGCTTCTTGGTGACGGCCTCGGTCAGCAGGCCGCCCTGGTCGAAGCCCACGTAGCCCGGAGGCGCGCCGATCAGCCGGCTCACCGCGTGGCGCTCCATGTATTCGGACATGTCGAAGCGCAGCAGCTCGATGCCCATGATGAAAGCGAGCTGCTTGGCGACCTCGGTCTTGCCCACGCCGGTCGGGCCGGAGAACAGGAACGAGCCGATCGGCTTGTCGGTCTTGCCCAGGCCCGCGCGCGACATCTTGATGGCCGAGGCCAGCGCCTCGATGGCCGGGTCCTGGCCGAACACCACCGACTTCAGGTCGCGGTCCAGCGTCTGCAGCTTGCTGCGGTCGTCCTGGTTGACGCTCTGCGGCGGGATGCGGGCGATGCGCGAGACGATGTCCTCGATCTCGCCCTTGCCGATGGTCTTCTTCTGCTTGGACTTCGGCAGGATGCGCTGCGCGGCGCCTGCCTCGTCGATCACATCGATGGCCTTGTCCGGCAGGTGGCGGTCGGTGATGAAGCGCGCCGACAGCTCGGCCGCGGCAGTCAGCGCCGCCGCCGCGTACTTGACGCCGTGGTGCTCCTCGAAGCGCGACTTCAGGCCGCGCAGGATCTGCACGGTCTGGTCGACCGACGGCTCCACCACGTCGATCTTCTGGAACCGGCGCGACAGCGCCGCGTCCTTCTCGAAGATGCCGCGATACTCGGTGAAGGTGGTCGCGCCGATGCACTTGAGCTGGCCCGACGACAGCGCCGGCTTGAGCAGGTTGCTGGCGTCCAGCGTGCCGCCCGAGGCGGCGCCCGCGCCGATCAGCGTGTGGATCTCGTCGATG
>Ga0255338_1002358_pt1 | contig 28308 bp, 18 predicted proteins | sample MeOH1_35cm_T4_19_FD_203715 | JGI IMG/M metagenome (GOLD analysis project Ga0255338, IMG submission 203715) | Sandy soil microbial communities from University of British Columbia, Vancouver, Canada - MeOH1_35cm_T4_195 | ecosystem: Engineered > Artificial ecosystem > Sand microcosm > Unclassified ...
CCACGTCTCCGTGATTCAACCCGGCTTCATCCGCACCGAGATGACCGCCCGCGTCAACATTCCCATGCCCCCGCCCTCCCTCGTCGGGGACCTGGTGCTCGATCTCTTACGCCGTCCCCGCCGCCGGGCGGTCCTCCCGCGCTTCTACGGCGCCGGAATCTGGCTCAACCGTTTCGCGCCGGGAATCATCGATTGGATGATCGATCGCATGCAGGGCGATTCGCGGTGGCGCTGGAACCAGGATTGAGAAGATCGGCTTTCAGGCGGGCTGCCGCAGTGCGCCTTGACGAGGTGGAGGATCGGGGGTGCCGGGAAAAGGTAGCGGTAGGAAGCAGGGGCAGCGCCTCGCACTCGCGGCGTTCCTGATCATCGGAGCGTTAATCGTCTTCGATGTCGGCCAGCGCTATCTCGGGGCTGTCCGGGAGAGTCGAGTTCGGGACGTCACGGGCGATTGGCGTCCACCGTTTCGGGTAGGTGATCTCGCGCCGGATTTTCAGTTGCCGGACGCGCAAGGCCGGCAGCATTCTTTGCGGTCCGAGCTTCGTGGAGATACGCTGCTCTGCATGTTGTGCGGCTGCGAGCAGTGCCGGCAGATGCAGACCTACCTTGGGGTAATGATCCGCTCCCTCGGCTCCCGGGCGCCGGCGGTTCTATCCGTGACCACCGCCCCACCGGAAGCGGAAGCGGCATGGAAGCGCGATACGAAGCTTTCGCAGGTAATGCTCTACGACTCGAAGGAAGCTGGGAAGCCCGTCATTCAACAATACCGTGGGGATCCGTGCCCACGCGTTTACCGCCTTGCCGCAGATCGTCGCGTTACCTGGATCGGTCCCTCTCCCGCCGTGGTCGGAACGATGGACGAATTCGGGGAGGCGTTGGCGCGGAACCTGGGTTACCGACTTTCGCAAAAGCCACCGGCGTCCAACCCACACTGAAGCCACGCCAGTGACGGGACTGACGGTAGGCCAGACCGGTTGCATTGAACCAAGCTCATCGTAGAGGAAGGTGAAGAGCGCTACCGCCATGCCCAAACTCGTTCGGTTTTTCCTACTCTCCGTGCTGGGCGCCGGGCTCCTCGGGCTAATCCTGGCCGGGGCTTACTACCAGCAGGATCTCACCGTTTACTACCGGCTCCAGGCCTGGGATCAGAAGACCGTGGATCGGTTCACTCGCGACTTCCTCCAGGCGGCCTACAGCGGCGATCCGGCGACCGAGCGATTCCTGGATCCCCAGTGGGTGCAGCCCATCAAGAAAGGCGATCGCGTCACCGGTTTGTCCCACTCCGGCGCTATGGGGCCGTCTAAAACTCCCGTTCGCAAGATCATCCCCACTGAAGCAGTTAAGTCAATTGGAATTCGTGTGAAATACAAGGTAGGAGAGTACGAAGCGGCAGTGGAATACCCAGACGGGAAGTGGGCCGTGTTTGGAATCGGGAGGTCCCAGAAGGGGCTCCAGATCACCAAAGTGCCCGATCAGCTCACCAATTCCCGACCTCAGCCCCAACCCTGGGACTGAGCAATATCCAATGCTAGGGGGCGAGAATGTTCAAACGGTTACGAACGCTTGGCTTTACCCTCATCGAACTGCTCGTGGTCATCGCGATTATTGCGATACTTGCAGCAATCCTATTCCCGGTCTTCGCGAAAGCGCGGGAAGCTGCCCGCTCGGCTAGTTGTAAGAGCAACCTGAAGCAGATTGGGTCCGGATGGATGATGTACCTTCAGGACTACGATGAGAAGACGCCGTACAACACCTGGGCGAATGGCAATCAGTGCGATCCTGCCGGCCGAAGGGCGGTGATGTTGTACCGCATCCAACCTTACATCAAAAACCGGGCCGTCCTTGTTTGTCCTTCGGACGGAGCGCCCTTCCAGGGCGACGACTGCATCGATGGGGTCAGCGTGCCCGTATTGATGTCCTATGGAAGTGACAACAACGACGTCATCGACAACGGGAAGAGTATGGCGGGTATCGATGCACCCGCCTCCACTTACCTGGCGTTCGATTCCCAGCGCTACTTCGGAACGCCCGAGTCCAACATTGACTCGTTCGGTTGGGCCCCGAACGGCAATAACAACTCAGACTTCCGCGCCCGGCACTCCAGCCTGGTAAACAGTGTCTTCTGCGACGGCCACGTCAAGGCGCTCAAGTGTGCGGACATGTTCCCATGTGAGCGCGGTGAGTGGGTCGGTCGGGCAACGGCGCAGTCTCGCGGCTGTTGGAACTCCGGTTGGACGCCCACCTACGTTACGGAAAGTGGAGTTACCCGCAACAAGAACCAGTGTCCGTAGGCCGCACGGCCGAACGTACTGCGGCCGGGGCGGCGTAAGCTGCTCCGGCCCTTCCCACCACCGTGTCATCGCGGCGGGCGTCCATTCTCTTTGGTTCCGGAAGTACCCGTGCTTAATAAGCGCCTTTTTGCGCTGGCCTTGATCGCCTCCGCCGGTCTCGCGGTGCTGATCTGGCAGCATCGTCCCCATTCTTCTCGAGAGCTCCGCATCCAGACCTATCGGGAAGCGTCTGCCCTGGTTGAGGCGGGCCAGCTGGATGCTGGAATCGAGCGGTATCGCGCGCTGGCTCTTTCCAATCCCGAGGATTCTCGCCCGTACGGGGGGCTGGGTCATGCCTACCTTTTGCGGGGCCGATACGACCAGGCGCTCCAGCCGCTCGAAACGGCGTGGTATCTGAACCCCGAGCAGCCTCACCTGGCGTGCGAGTTGGCGGACGTCTACGTTCATCTACGAGACCGGGATGCCGCGGTCGCCTTCGTAGCGCGCGCACTTCAGCTGACTCCGGACTGTGCCCACGCCCACCTCGTGGCGGGTGAGCAGTCTCTGCGAGACGACGACCTGACGCGCGCCCTGGCAGAGTTTCGAGCGGCCGCGAAGATCGCACCCCACACCGCGATCGCTTACCAGCGTGCGGGCTACATCCTCTTAGAGCTCAGCCGCGCGGATGAGGCAGCGAAGGTGCTGGAACAGGGTCTTGGCGTGGCCCCTGATAACATTGCAATTCACCTCCAGCTCGGTCGGCTGTATGCCGCCCGCCCCTCGGTGAGCGGTGCTCTCGATCGGGCGCAGCAGCATTATCAGCAGGCTCTGGCCAATAATCCGAACGCCTCGGACGTCTACGCGGCCCTGGGAAATATCGCCCGGCAGCGGGGTCGGACCCAGGATGCAGAGCGGATGTGGCGCAATGCCCTCCGGCTGAATCGAAATGAGTCCGGCGCCCTCTACGGACTGAGCCAATTGTGGCTCGCCGCGGGCAAAGAGAAGGAAGCCGCGCCCCTGTTGCGACGGTACCGGGAAGTGCAGCAGTTCCAGCGCCAGGTGACGGACCTACGGACCAAGACCGCCATGCGGAAGTCTCTTGACCTGCGCCTGCGCCTGACCCGGCTCTCGTTAGACGCGGGTTACTTCGACGAGGCCGAGAGGCAGCTCACCGCCCTTTTGCGGGAGCGGCCGGATGACGCGCAGGTGCGTGCGCTGATGGGAGAGCTTTGCCTGGCGCTGGCACGTCCCGAGGAAGCCGAACTGGAGTTTCGGGTGGCCAGCGCGCTGCCGCAGAAGTGAGGATGAAGGTACGTTTCGCCTTGAGTGCACCGGTTGGCCGGGGCTTTGGCCTACTGGCGATCCTCCTCGTCCTCCTTGCTGGGTGTCGCCCTGCCGCTCTCCCGGCTCCGGCGGTGACTAACACTCCGGGTACGGTCTCTCCCCCTTCGGTTGAGAGCATCCGGTTTCGCCGCGTCACGGACGAGGCCGGCATCCAATTCCGGCACGAGACGGGCGCCTCGGGGCGAAAGTACTTTCCGGAGTGGCTGGGAGGCGGCTGCGCGCTGCTGGACTATGACCGCGATGGTTGGTTGGATCTGTTTCTGGTTGGTGGCGGCCGGCTTCCCGGTTGGAAGGGCGCCGGTGAGCCGAGGGACCGCCTCTACCACAACAACCGGAACGGGACCTTTACCGAAGTGACCCTGAAAGCGGGCATCCGGACCCTCCATTACGGCGTGGGCTGTTGTGCCGGCGATTTCAATGGGGATGGTTATCTGGACCTGTATGTGACTGGGTTCAAGGGCTGTCTCCTCTACCGGAACAACCGGAACGGCACGTTCACAGACGTGACCCGAAGCGCGGGGGCGGAGCCGGGCGGGCTCTGCAGCGGCTGCGCCTTTGGCGATTACGATGGCGATGGTGACCTGGACCTGTACGTGTGCCGGTACGTGCGCTACGACCTGGCCCACAACGTGCCTTGCTATCAGCCGCACGGGACGGAGCGCGTACTTAGCATGTGCCGGCAACTGGTCTATGAGCCGGCCGCGGACGTGCTGTACCGGAACAATGGGGCTGGCACCTTCACGGACGTCACGCGGAGCAGCGGAGCGGCGGTGGAGCCAGGCCGCGGGCTGGGAGTACTCTTCACGGACTTTGACGGCGACGGACGGCAAGACCTGTTCGTAGCCAACGACCTGACCCCTAACTTTCTCCTCCACGGAATGGGCGGTGGGCGGCTGCAGGACGAGGCGCTGGAGCGCGGGGTTGCGTTCAACGGCATGGGTGCTCCCCAGGCGGGGATGGGTGTGGCATGCGGAGACGTGAACCGCGACGGGCTGTTGGACCTGGTGGTCACGAATTTCGCGGGCGAGTACACGCGTCTCTGCCGGCAGCACCCGGACCACCGCTTCGAAGATGCGTCGTCCGATGCGGGATTAGTCGAGGCCACCAATCGCTACGTCGGCTTCGGCGTGGGGCTGGAAGACTTCGACCGGGATGGATGGACCGATCTCCTGACCGTTAACGGCCATGTCAACGAGGAAGCGGAGAAGTTCTACGAAGGCCTGGGACTTAAAGAGCCCAAGGTGGTGCTGCGGAACGAGGGCGGGAAGTTCCTGCCGGTGCCCGAGCCGTGGAGCGATGCCGCGACCGGTACGCTCAAGGTGGGACGGGGCGCCGCCTTCGGGGACCTGGACAATGACGGGGACACGGACGTCGTGGTGAACAACCTGGGCGACGCGCCGGACGTGCTGCTGAATCAAACAGCTTCACCACACCACTGGCTTCGACTGGAATTACAAGGCAAGGGGAAAGAGCGCTGCGCCATCGGCGCACGGGTAACCGTTTGGAGCGCGGGACGGCCCCAGGTCAAAGAGGTGCGCAGCGGCTCCAGCTACCTGTCCCAGAACGACTTGCGGCTTCTGTTCGGCCTTGGGGGCCAAGTGAACGTGGAGCGCGTGGAGGTGGTCTGGCCCAACCGGCAGCGAGAGGTGTGGAGCTCGCTGCCGGTCGACCGACACGTGCGGCTGGTCCAAGGTACCGGTCGGCCCGGTCAGTCTCCGCAGAACTGACCGAGCCCGCCACCGGTTAGTTGTGCGGCATCCCACCACCCGGTGGTGGCGGAGCCCCGCCGCCGCCACCGGGCACCGGCGGTGCTCCCACGGGTGCCATTCCACCGGGCGCCATGCCTCCGGTGCTGCGACGCTTCATCTGCTCTTCATACTGCTGCTGCTGCTGGCTCGACATACTGGCTGGTGAGACTACGTTCTCTTTGCTCGCAGCGGAATTGTTGCAGCCCGTCAGTGCGCCGAACAAAGCCAGCCCGGCGCCAACGCCGGCGAGCTTACTCCACGCACCGCTTCTTCGATCGATTCTCTTCTTCACGATCTGTCTCCTGGGGACGAACTACGGTGTCCAGGTGTAGAAAGGCCGTCAAAGCACACGAGGGAGGCCGCAAGGCTTAGCGGAGTCCCTGACCCTCCGTCACCGTTACCTCTTTATCGGCGGCGGGGTTCTTAAACTCCTCTGTCCGTCCATTCGGCCAGCGAATAATTAGTCGATCGATCCGATCCACGGTCCCCAGGCCAAAACAGAGCCGCGGATCACTGCTGGAGAGGTAACTGGATGCTGCGCGAACTTCGTCTACCCAGCGCGTTTTTCCGGCTTCCACGGTCACCCGCGCGCCGATGGCGTCCCGATTGCTCCGGGTCCCCTGGCAGCGGACCGAGATCCAGTGATTCCGCCGCGGCTGATCGTTACGAAGCAGCGTGGGCGCCTGGTGGTTGTGGGTGACCACCAGGTCAGTGTCGCCATCGTTGTCGAAATCCGCGAAGGCCACCCCGCGGCCCACGTGGAGCTCACGGCCATAACTACCCAATGAGGAAGTGGCGTCGACGAGGCTGGTGCCACCGGTATTCCGCAGCAGTAGCGGAGACTGCTCATAAGGGATTTGAGGATTGAACTCATGCACGTCGTCGATGACGTGCCCGTTGGTGACGAAGAGGTCTGGCCAGCCGTCCAGGTCGTAGTCGAGAAACCCGAGGCCGAACGAGAGGACCTGCCGGGAAAGCTCTCCCACTCCGAAGGCGTTGGTGCGGTCCACGAACAGGGCGGGAGCCTCCCGGTGGAAGAGAATGTTCTCCTCGCTCTGAAAACCGGACTCGTAGACGTCTGGTTGTCCGTCCCGGTCCACATCACCGAAGTCTAATCCCATTCCGGCGATGGTCTCGCCGCGCTGGTCGTAGGCGAGGCCGAGCTCGGCGCCGGCTTCCCGGAAGGTACCGTTGCCGTTGTTCAACCAGAGAAAGTTCGGGTTCTCATCGTTGGCGACCAGGATGTCCTGGTCGCCGTCGTCATCGATATCGGAGCAGGCGACGGCCAATGAACGTCCGCGCTTGGTGCTGATACCTGTCCGCGCACTTACATCGGAGAAAGTGCCGTCCCCGTTGTTGTGGTAGAGCCGGCTGGGCATCCCATCGTAGAGGTGTACGTCGCAGTATTGAAGTTGAGCGCGCGGGTTCCGGCAGGAGATCCGGGACATCGGGACCGGAAGCTGGACGTAGTTGCAGACGTACAGGTCGAGGCGTCCATCGGAATCGTAGTCGAGCCAGGCCGCGCTGCTGCCGTAGCCGTCGTGATTTACCCCGCTGCGCTGCGTTACGTCTTCGAAGGTGCCGTCTCCCCGGTTGTGGTAGAGGTGATTCTTCCCCAGGTTGGTGATCAACACGTCCGGATAGCCGTCGTTGTCGTAATCGCCTGCCGCCGCACCCATGCCGTAGGCGCCGCCTTTGAGGCCGCTCCGCTCCGTCCAGTCGGCAAATTTTCCGTCGCCGAGGTTGTGATAGAAGCGGTTGTAATGCGGCACCGGGTGCGGGTCTCCCGGCAGGGCGGCGCTGTTGATGAGCAGCAGATCGATGAGGCCATCCCGATCGGCGTCCAGCCAGGCGGCACCCGACCCCATCATTTCCGGAAAGAGCTTTTTTCCGTAGGCGCCGTTGAAGTGCACAAAATCGATGCCGGCGGGGCGGGTGATATCCGTGAACAGTGCGCCGGTAGTCGCCGAAGCGGAAACGGGTACGCCGTTACTGCCGGTGGTCTGGGCCTTGCGGCCTTGCCCACAGCCGGTAAGAAGCGCGGCAACTCCCAGGGGCAGAAGGTAGCGGGTTACCAATGGAAGCCTCCGGGACTAATGGGCGCCACCAAGCGCGGGCGGGTGGTTGACGAGCTTGGTGCGCAGCGCCAGGAGCCGCTGATCTTTCGGGGCCGCCCGTAGGCCCTGTTCCACTGCATGGAGGGCACTGTCGTAGTAGTGATTTTGCATGTAGAGCTGCACCAGCCGCGCATAGACGTCCGGGTTCGGGTTGTTGTGCACCTGATACTCCAGGCCCCGGAAGTCGACTGTGGTGTCGATGGCATGCTGAGCCCGGGCGAGAAGCGCGCGACCTTCCACGGTTTTTCCGGAGCGCGTCAGCGCCTGCCCCAGTGCCAGGAGCACCTCTCGCGACTGCGGGCTCCAGCGGACCGCCCGTCGAAGCGTGGACAGGGCTAACTCGGTCTTTCCGTCTTCGAGGTAGATTCGACCCAGTAAGAACAAGGCCCGCTCATGGCGCGGGTTCAGTGTCAGCGCCCGAGAAAGCAGTGCGTGGACCTCCCGGCGCGCGGTAGGCGTCTGGTCCAACTGGCGTAAGCAGTCGGCGAGGTTGACGTTCGCGTCGATATTGGTCGGATCCATTTCGACGGCGCGGCGCAGGTAGCGGGCCGCGTCGGCGAACCGCCGCACACCATAACAGAGGGCGCCCATCTGCACCCAGTTGTGCACGTCCGTGGGGGCGAGATCGATCGCCTTCTGTCCGGCCCGGGTCGTGGCGGTGATGTTGCCGGTGGCGGAGTAGACGGTGCCGAGCGCCCGGTACACCTCCGGCTCCGAGGGAGCGAGCTTTTGCGCGCGCTCGGCGTGGAGCTGCGCCGCCGGAAAGTCCCGCAGGTCGATGTAGGCACCGGTTAGCTCCAGCTCGATCAGGGACTGATCCGGTAGCAGGCGTGCCGCCTGCTCATAGGCGTGGATAGCCCGCTGCGGCCGGCCGAGCTCCCTCCAGGTTTGACCCTGTCCCAGAAAGGCGGGCACCAGCTTGGGGTCTAGCTTGGACGCATCGTCGAAGGCGGCCAGCGCGTCGTGCAGATGCCCCACCCGGCTGTAGAGCCGCCCAAGCTCTACCAGCAGACCGGCGTTTCGGGGCTCCGTGATCCGGCGCTGGTTGAGCGCGGCGATCTGGAGGGCCACATCCCCCTCTGAAGTGGCGGGTGTCGATGCGGTCGCCGCTTCGGGCGGCGTCGCAGGGCTCGCGTTTGGGGGGCCGCCGGTGCTTGACGGGCGGCAGCCCGACAGTAGGGCCAGGAAAATGAGGCAGGCCCAGGCGCGTCCGGCAGCCCCTGGGGAGGTGCGAAGGCAGGGAGGAGGGGTCATCAGTCGCTAGGCACCCGGATGCGGTGATCGGTAAAGGTGATGTGCAGCATGCTGGTGCTGTCCCGGGGCATGTGGCAGGAGATGCAGTTGTCCGTCTTGTTCACCGGGCAGCTGTGGGCGGCCTTCTGCTGGGTAACCGCCTCCCGGGAGTGGCAGGAGAGACAGCGGGCGTTGTAATAAGTGGGGCTGCTCTCCGCGTTTCCATGCGGGTCGTGACAGGTGAGGCAGGAGAGGCGGCCCTGGCTCGCCTGGAAGCAGCGGCTGCGCTCGAGCGACCATGGTTGAAAGCGCGCCACAATCGCGGTGACGGGGTTCAAGTCGCTGCGACTGTGACACTGGCCGCAGAGCTCGTTGATCTGGATCGCAGTCATCTTGGCCGGCCGGGGAGTTGGCTTGCGCTGCTCGAACGCGGCCACGTGGGCGGCACGGGGACCGTGGCAGCCTTCGCACAGCACGCCCACCACGGAGCGGTCCGGGTTTACCTGGATCTGGTCGTGCGTGAGGCCCGCTCGGACTTCCCCCTCGGCCCGCAGCTCGGTGCTGTGGCATGAAAAACACCGGTTGATCTCGCCCTTCGAAAGAGGCCGGCCGAGCGGATGGTCTAGCAAAGTGCGGGTGGGCTTATCCTGGCCCGACGCGAAGTACCAGCCGTTCGTCTCGTGATACCAGTTGAGGCGACAGTCGACAAAGCCGCCATCCTCCATCCTGGCGATGTACCCTTGCGCGTGTCGACCGGAGCCGAACTCCCATTCCAGCGAAGCGGCCGCTTCCAGCGGGCCGGAGCGAAGCACGACACTGTCTTTCCCCTTTCGGGGCTCCACCCGGTAGATTGCGCCGGTCTGGGGATCGCGGACTCCCGGCCCGCCAGGATGAACCACCCCCTTACCTTTAGTCAACCGCCGGACGGTGGTGGCATGCGCGGTGACCTTTTGCTGATCGACCAGCGCGCCGTGACATCGCACGCAGGACTGCGTGCCGGCATACCGGTCGCCTGCCGGATACCAGAGATCGTCACGCCGGACCACGGGAACCGTCGGGTCGTGGCGCAGGGCGAGAACACACAGGAGGGCGACCCCCAGAATGGCGCCGCCTCCCAGAAGCCAGCGCACGAGGCCTGGCGCGGGACGGTGCGGGCGCTTTTCCAACGGAGGTTGTACGGACCGATCTACCGCCATACGGTCGCTCCGATCATCCGTCGGCTACCGGTTGCCATCAGCCGACGCATGGTGCGCAGAGATCTCGCCGCGCAACGCGTGATAGAGCGCCTCCAGCTCCGGCTCCGGAACCCCATCGGTGTCAATGGGCGGAGTCGCATAAACGACCTTTCCCCGGGCGCCAATCAGCCAGATGTTTGGGCCTGGCGCGGTCCGGTAGAGCTGGTGGATGGTCCGCTTCTCCGGCGAGTCGAACAGGTAGTGGCTGCGGTCTCCCGTTTCCCGGATGAAGCCGGCGGCCCGCTCGGGAGGGAAGTCCACCACAGCCACAGAGTTGAGCTCCGACCGTCCGATGTGTTCCCAGATCTTCTGAAACTCCCGGGCGAAGGTGCGGCTGCGGGCGTCATCCGAGTAGAGGGCCAACACCGTGGGCTTCCCTCGAAACTTGGAAAGGTCGATGTGGGCGCCCTGCGAATTCGGAAGCTCGAATCTGGGAGCCTCGGTGCCATACCAATAGGGCGGCTTCCACTGTGCGAGGAACAGCTTCCGCTTCGCCGCGGCGGCTTTCACCGGATCGTAGCGGGTGTTGCGCGCGACCACTTCAGCCCCGGCAACAGCTAGGACGCCCAGCAATACTGCCAGGACCACGATAGTAGGGTTCCGGTGCCTCGGTCTTACCACGTTCGACAGCAGCCTGAAAAGCGCGTTCGCCGGAAGTTATTTGGAAGGGGCGAACTTTGTTGGAGTGTAAATCTACATTGGCGGAGCGACTTGGGAGTTCCTCCGGGAGTGATGCGGCGGGACCAGACCGGCAGCCGGGCGGACACGGAACCTGATGCCAAGTGCGATTTCGAAACGGTACGCCGCGCACCTTGTGGCTGGGCTGAGTGCGGTGAGTTGCGCCGGGATTGTGGCGGTGGCCTGGCTAAGCGGTTGTAAGTCGCCCTCGCCGCCCATGAATCCGGCCGGCGACCTGCCGCCGATGCCGATCATTTCGGCCGCCGAGGCGGCAAATTACGTCGGCTCTCAGGCGTGTGCCACCTGTCATCCGGCGGAGACGCGCGACCACCAGACGTCGATGCACGCGCACACGCTGGCTTCGATTGAGGATCATCCGGCTATCCGAGCATTTGAATCGAAGCAAGAGGTTCATGATCCTGCCCTGAAGATGGTCTACACCACCGGGATGGAGCAGGGTCGCCCTGTGAGCCGGGTGAAGCGAACGTCAGACGGTGCGACGGAAACGCTGAGCCCGCGGTACGTGGTGGGCTCCGGAAATCACGGCTACACGTTCCTCTTCGAGCGGGACGATCGGTATCTGGAGAGCCGCCTCAGCTACTATCCCCCCGCCAAGCGTTGGGAGTGGACGCCTGGCCAGCAAGACTTGACCCCGAACCGGGCTCCTCTGGGGCGTCCCTTGGACAACGGAACGGTGTTCAGCTGCTTCATCTGTCACAGCACCACCCTGGTACACGAGGGGGAGACCCCGCGGCCGGAGCAGTCCATCTTCAACGTGGGCTGTGAGCGGTGCCACGGCGCGGGCCGGGAGCACGTGCGCCTCGCGCGGACGGAAAAGCAGCCGGGTGCCATCTACCGCTTCCGCGGTGCCCCGGCGGACAGGGTGGTGCGCCTCTGCGGCGAGTGTCACCGCTCCCCGAAGACGATTCCGGACGACGAACTGGAGAGCACCGTGGACCTGCCACGCTTCGCCGGGACGGCCTTCGGCGCGAGCGAATGCTACCGGCAATCGGCAGGCAAGCTCTCCTGCATCACCTGCCACCAGCCACATCCTCGCGCCTCCGAGGACCGGAAGGGCTACGAGCGCGTCTGCCTCAGCTGCCACAGCGGCGGTCAGGCCGTCGTGCGAGTTGCCTCCCCGGCGAAGACCGGCGGAACCGGCAAAGCGTGCCCGGTGAATCCCCGCTCCGGCTGTATCTCATGCCATATGCCCGCGCAGTCGCTGGGTGATCCGGAAGAGGTCAAGTTCCATAACCATTGGATTCGTGTCTATCCACAGACGAAGTAGGGACGCAAGAGCCCACTGCCGACGGTCCTCCCCACCTTCACTTACCCTCTCGCACCCTAGCCTTCAATCGGTGATGCCGAAGGTCATCTCGTCGGAGAGGGTGCGGATGTCGGGCGCGTACATGGCGTACCCGTTCGTCGGGAGGACGTGGAACCGGCCCGGAATCTCGGCTCGCAGCCTATAGGTGAGGGTGCGCCGGCCCTGGGGCAGCGAGGCGAGGAAGAAAGCGACCTTCTCGTCGCGCAGTTCCATGTTGCTGTAGAGCCCCAGGCCGCCCTTATCGCCGCTGCGCACCTCCACCGGCTCGCAGCCGGACGGCTTCATGTCTTCGAAGATCAGGTAGTCGTAGTCGTTCTTGGATTGAAGCTGTAGCTCCACTTCCAGCAGGTCGCCACTGGTGAGCACTTCTCCCTCGTGGAGCGGAGTGCGCTCGTAGCGGGGGCCGTCGTTGGTATCTCCGGGCAGCACCCAGGCATCATCCAGATCCAGCAGCCGGTAGTTTCCGGACAGGAACGGGTTCTCACGGTGGGTGGTGCCGGAGGAGTTCAGCAACGCTTGCCGGTCTGCAGTACCGGCGGCGGTGCCGGGCCGCAGGCGGAAGTAGCGCCGCTGGACGAAGACCTCGTTGCCCGTGGCGCGGATCGGCTCTTCCAGGGAGAAGTAGCGCGTGTAGGCGCTGTAGTAGAGTGGACCGGTTCCAGTTTTTTTGATCCGGAGGGGCTGCTCCCCGGTACGGAGTAGCTCGTCCGGTACGGTCAAGCCGCCATCGAAGAACAGGGCGTTCTCCTTCGTGACCCGGAAGGTACGAGCCGCCTGCCCCTCCAGCCCCACAGTAAGCGTGTAGTCAGGGGAGAGCTCCTTGGTGTGTCGCAGGTAGGCGGAGAGGGAGAGAACGGCGAGCGCCGTGTCCCGGGTGGACTGCCAGATGGCCCCACGGCGGTTGTTGGCCAGCCATTTGGTCAGCATGGCGGGAAGCTCGCTGTCAGGACGGATGGCGAGGTAGGCCTCCAGCAGCGTGGCGTTCGTCTCCACCCGATTGTTCCACCACCGCCACCACCACCGGCCCGACTGCTCTGCCTCCCAGCTGGCGGTGCCATTCTCGCGGTCGATCGTGACGGTGCTCTCCAGGTTCCGCAGCATCACCTGCGCCTTCTCCCGCTCGCCCAGATCGTGGAGCGCCAGCGCGAGGAGACCCTGGGAGTACGCGGTCAGGCGATCCCGGCGATCATACACTTTGCGCAGCGTGCGCTCCCGGATCGCATTGCGGCGCCCCGGATGCATGGCCAATACGCGGGCCTCGTAGGCGAGCTGGTGCGGGTCCTCCTCCCGCTGGAAACGCCCCTGTAAGAACCCAAGTCCGCGCTCCAGCATCCCGGCGTCTACGGCAGTGCCGGCATCGCGCGCCAGGGTGAGGCCGTAGATCACGTAGGCAGTCATGTAGGGGTCGCTCGCGTCTTCCTTCCACCAGCCCCACCCGCCGTCCTGGTGCTGGAACTCGGTGATCCGTGCGAGGCCGGACCGGACCATTTTCCTCAGCTCCTCGTCGTTGAACACCGGGTTCCGCCACCGGTCGAAGCGAAGTGTCTGCGCGGCGCCCGGGCGACCCTTCGGATAGGTGTAGCCGCCGGCCGCTCCCCGGGGGTAGCTCTTGTCCTGGGTTTGCTCCAGTTGCCGGGCACGTTTGCGCAGGTCATTCACGTCGTAGCCGAGATCCTTGAGAGTCTTGGCTACGATGACCGAAGGGAGGAAGCGGCTCATGGTCTGCTCGATGCAGCCGTATGGGTAGTCGGCCAGATAGGGGAGGGCGTCGAGCGCCACGGTCGCCAGCGAGGGGTTGAGCTGCACCACCAGCTCCGAACTGCCCGGCTTGCGCGCTTCCGGCAGCCGGATCGGAATCATTGCCTGCCGCTCCGTCCGGAGCACACCGCTCTGCGCCACCTGCCGCTCGACGCCGTGTACCAGCACCGGCAGGGTCAGCTCGGCGGCATCCGCCGCCTTGGGGCTGCGAGCCGTCATCCGGACGCGCAGCTCGCCTTCGTGCCGGACGCGGACCGTCCAATTCACTCGTTGTTCACCGTCTTTGGAAAGGTCGACCCACTGGGTGGCGTCGCTGGTGGACGCCAGTTCGGCGGCGTCGCCTTCCAGCTCCAGGCTGACCTCTGCGCGAGTCGCATCCGGGAGGTAATTGTGGACGTTCGCCGAGAGCACTACCTCGTCGCGCTCCACGAAGAACCGAGGCGCCTGGAGGCGAATGATCAGGTCCTTCTTGGTCACCACCTGGGTTTCGCCGGAGCCGACCTGCGCGCTGGTGGAAGAACCGGCCGCCGTCGCGCGCCACTCCGTCAGGTTGTCCGGCCAGGTGACCTCTACCGAGGCCTGTCCCTGCGCATCGGTTACTACCGCTGGTGTCCAGAAGGCGGTATCCGCGAAGGTACTGCGAACGGCGGGATCAGCTAACTCCCCGCCGCTCTGGCGCTGGCCCTGCGCCTGTTGCCGCAGTTCCGATTTGGCATAGGCGAACCGCGCGTTCATCTCTCCCGATGCGCCGGGAAATCTTTGGAGCGAGTCGACTGACAGGGCATTCCCAGCAACCGGATCGGCGCGCGAAAGTGACATGAGACCATTCATGGCATTCATCACACGGTAGCGGGATGCAACGACCGATCGATCGTCCCAAAGCACCATGTCACTCCAGGTGGCGCCGTTTGCGGTCCTGAGATTCTCTGTGCCCGGTGGTGGTCCGGGCCAGTCGGGGAGCATGCCCATTCCATCGGGGAGAGACCACGTCCGGGCGGGGTACTCCTTCCGGCGCTGGGTGTCCTGGTCCAGGGTGGAGAAGGAGAGCTCCGGCGACACGTCTGCCTGCGTGCTCAGGGAGCGGCGGTCACCGAAGAAGAAGAGGCGGATGTCCGGGGCGTAGTCTTTCTGGATGTAGCCGAGGGCGGCGTCCGTGACGGAGACGCTCAGTTCGGTGCGGAGCGGCTTCCCGCGCCAGTCCCGCGCCAGGAGGCGCAGCTTCGCTTTCTCACCCGGCTCGTAGCGTGCGTGGTCCGCTTCCACGGTCACCGCCGCGAACTGCCGCGCCGGCGGCACAAACAACTCTTGCTGTGCCCGGAACGCCTGGTGGTTCCGGATGACCACGGCAGAGAGGTAGACGTTCGGCACCTCCGCTCGGTTGAGCGGTAGGGTGACCTCCAGACTGCGCCCGGCCACATACAGCAACTGCCGCCCCAGGATCTCATTGTTCGCCTCTCGCGAAAGGAGTACCGTGCAGCCTGGGAAGGGGGTGATCACCAGCACTTTCGCCTGTTGGCCCTCTTCGTAAGCCTGCTTTTCGGGCTGCAGCATCAGGCCCGATCCGGAGGTGTCCGTCTTAGCCAGCTCGGGGCCCTCCACCCAGAGATGGGTCAAGCCCTTCACTACCTGCTCTGCCCGGTCACGGGCCTCGTACTCGAAGCGGTAGTAACCGCCGGCCGGCGGAGTCCATTCGATGAACGCGCGTCCCTGCTCGTCCGTAGCCAGCGGCTTCCGGGAGAGGAGCGCTTCCTGCCCGGTCATGGGGTTCTGACGGAAGATGGAGGCGGTCCCGGAGACCGGCACCGGGTGATCGGAGGGGTCGGTGGTTGCGACCTCTACCCGTACTCGCTCGTTCTTGCGCGCGTAACCCTGAGGGAAGTCGAGGTAGACCAGGACGTCGTGGCGGGTCGCCTTCACGGCCCCGGAGCCGGAGATCACCCGGCGGCTGGCATCCTGTACGTCCGCTTCCACGGTGTAGGTGACATCACTCCCGACCCACTGCGGTGAAGGTGCGGTCGCGAACTCGATCTTCGCGTTGCCCTCCGCATCCGTGCGGGCCTCGCCCTGGGTCACCACCTCCCCTTGTCGGTAATCAGTCTGGTAATTGCCCTCGTTCCAGTAGCGAGACAGGAAGTCGTAGGGCCGCGGGAACCGGTGCTGGGGAGCGAACGGGTTGCGGTAGAGGCGGTAGGTGACCTTTGCGTTCGGGACAGGGCCACCGAAGTAGTAGCGCGCCTCCACCCGAGCGGTGGCTTTCTCGCCCAGACGCACCCGTTCCGCCGCCGGCTCGACGGTGATCTCGAACTCCGGTTTCTTGTACTCCTCCACGCGGAACCGGTTGGCGCCGTATCCCTCCGAGAACTCGCCGCGCTTGGGCACAGTTACCTGGATAGTGTACTCACCCAGAGGCGCGTCTTCCGCCAGGGTCAGCTCGCCGTTGATGCTGCCGAACTCTCCGGCGAGGAGCGTGCGGTCCAGCAGCTGCGCGCCGCGGGGATCGCTGATCTGCACCCGGATCCGCTCCCCGGCCGCCGGCCTCCACTCACCGCCTTTCCGGCGCATGATGAGCTGGCGGTAATGCACCACTTGCTCCGGCCGGTAGACCGCCCGGTCCGTGAGTGAGTAGACCTTGAGCGGCTGCAGTGGTTCAGCGTAGGCTTGCTGTCCCTGTCCGGTGAGCGCGTAGCTGCCGTTTCGGAAAGCAGCCGACGACACATGGAAGTTAGAGCGGTTCGCCTTGAGGGGGAATGCGATGGTGGTCGCGCCTTCCCGGTTGGTGCGCTGATGGAGCACAATGGAGCGCTCCTTGCTGCCTTCTACCCAGCCGACCTTCGCCCAGACGTCCGCGTCCCGCGCTGGGGCGCCGCTGCGGGCGTCCGCCGCGTAGAGCAGTGCGCTGTCCCGGTCGATCTTTTGCACCAGGGCAAGATCCGTCACCAGGTGCAGCCGAGCGCTGCGAACACCCGGCGCCGATACCTGGATCACGTAGGCGCCCGCCCGGGTCAGAGGCAGGGGGAACGTGTCCGAGCGGTGCGAGTGGTCGCCGGTATCGGTCGTGGTCACCTCCCGGCTCAACACGGGAGCCCCGGAGCGCTGGCTCAGCTTGGAAAAGGAGCCCCAAAGGTCCGATAGGGAGTTGATCGGCGCATGGGGGTTAGCCATTCGCTCCGTGCCAGACGCAAAGCGGCGGAGGTCGAGTGGGTAAACGTCGAACCGGAACCGCTTCAGGTTGCGGTAGGAGACCTGGACCTCCATCGGCTTACCGGCGGGCGAGGTGCCGGTGGAGCCGACGTTGAGCTGCAGCAGTTGGAGCTGCTGTAGCTGCGCCCGCGCGTTTGCGACCCAGGAACTGCCCGGCCGGGTCGAGATCAGCCGGCGGTACTCTCGCTCCGCCTCCACGTACTTTCCGTCGCCCTCCAGCCAGTTACCGAGGGTGAACTGCGCTTGCTCGGCCACCGGGAGGTCCGGGTAGCTCCGCACGAGCTCCCGGAGCACCGCTTCACCCTTGAGGCTCTGATACGGATAGGGGATCTTCACCGATTGGTAATTCTTCGTGATGCGGGCGTACTGCGCCATCATGGCGTGGTAATCCCGCAGCCACATCGCTTTGCCCAGCAGCGCCAGCGCGGCGGCTCGGCCGCCCTCGGCGGGCACTAGCTGCCGGCTAAGGAACCGGGACTGCTCATAGAGAAACAGCACGCGTTTGGGATACGGCCAGTCGGAAGAGTAGGCCGCGCCAGGATCGATGACCCACGAGGCATCGGTGGGGAGTTTCCACTTTTTGGCCGTCGCCCAGCGCAGCGGCGCATCGGTCGACCCGAGAACGCGGACCAGATCATGGTTGAGCTGGATCTCTTCCGCCACCGTACCGTTGGTTTTGCGGAATCGTGGGTAGAGCACGCGCGCCGCCTCCAGGGCATCCAGCGCGTTGCGGAGGTCCTGCATGGCAAGCTGCACCTGCTCCGGTGTTCCACCTGCCGCCTGCTGGGGCACTCGGTCGCCGCGGAACACCCGGTAGGCGGCGGTGGGCGTGGGAGACGCAGGATTGGTGGGATCCGGCTTGCTGTTATCGACGCGCCAGGCCTGGTGGGGGACGGCGAGGTAAAGTCGGGCGAGCCAGTAGAGACCACGAGGCTCCCAGACAGAATCGCGATGGCCTTTCACGAAGGCGAGGCTCCGCTCCAGGGCGCGGTCCCACTGCTTACCCTTGCCGAGGGCGACGGCGATCCGGTACTGCACCTCGTCCTTACGAGCCGCCGGGATCTTCCGCGTGGCGGCGAGCTGCTCGTAGGCCTTAGCCGCCGCGCCGTAGCTCTTCTCGGTGTACAGTCGGTCGGCATGGACGAGGGAGCTCGGCACCGGCGCGCCAACTACGGCTGCGCCGGAGAGCAGCCCCATGCTTGCCGCTAGCGCCACCAGCGCGCCTAACCATGCGCCGACCTCGAACCTGCGTGTCCCGCTCATCGCTTGCTCCCCGGCAGCCCTGGCTGCCGCTTCGAGGATAGGACGGGAGCGATTGGCGCGGGGTTACAGCACCGCTATCGCGCTGCAATCCGGGAAGTTTTAGATAGGATAAACGGGATAGACAGGATGACGGCCCTACCCATGGAGTCATTGCGAAGGAGTGAAGCGACTGCGGCAATCCCGTCCGATTCCAGGCAACCCAGAGCTCATCGCCTGGCAGGTTGCCTGGGTGCGAACGGGACCGCCACGTCGCTTCACTCCTCGCGGTGACTCTTCTTGCGGGTCGGAGGACCTCAAGGCGGTCACTACTTCAATGCGCGCGGGCCGTGCTCGATGTCTAGAACACTACCAGTCCGCCACGCTGCCGTCTTCGTGGTAGAGCTGCGGGTTATGCCAGTGGTGGCCGGTCTTTTCTGCGATGGCGGCTTCGTCCAGCTCAATGCCGAGGCCCGGCTTGGTGGGGAGCTCTACATAGCCATCCACCAGCTGGAACGACTCGGTGAGGTAGCCGTCGCCCATGTTCACCTGCTCCTGGATCAGAAAGTTCGGGGTGCAGGCGTCGAGCTGCAGGCAGGCGGCCAGGGAGATCGGGCCGAGTGGGTTGTGCGGGGCGATCCCGGCGTAGTAGCACTCCGCCATGGCGGCGATCTTCTTGCCTTCCAAGATGCCGCCCGCGTGGCAGAGGTCCGGCTGTACTACCACTGCGGCCTGCTTTTCCAGTACCTGGCGGAAGTCCCATTTCGTGAAGAGGCGCTCGCCGGTGGCGATGGGGATCGACGTGGAGCGGGCGATGGTGACCATCGCATCCACGTTTTGCGGGAGGCACGGCTCCTCGATGAACATGGGGTGGTACGGCTCCAGCCCCTTCGCCAGCCGGATGGCAAGGGCCGGGCTGATCTGCCCATGGAAGTCGATCGCGATGTCGATGGATGAGCCCACCGCCGCGCGCATGGCGGCGAACCGCTCGATGCACGCTTCCACCCAGGCGGGCGATTCGATCATCTGCGCCGGAATCCGCCCCACACCGGTCTTCAGCGCAGTAAATCCTTCCGCCACGCGCTCCTTCGCGGCGGCGGCGGTCTCTTCCGGAGTGATGCCTTGAACGTGGGAATACATCCGGATCCGGTCCCGGCAGGCGCCGCCCAGAAGCTGGTAGACCGGTACGCCCAGTGACTTGCCGAGGATGTCCCACATCGCCTGCTCGATGCCGCTGAGGGCGCTGGTGAGCACAGGGCCGCCGCGGTAGAAGGCATGGCGGTAGATGGCCTGCCAGTGGTGCTCGATCCGGCGCGGGTCCTTCCCGATCAGGTACTCTTCCAACTCCGCGATGGCCTGCGCTACCGTGTGCGCTCGCCCCTCCACCACCGGCTCGCCCAGCCCGATGATGCCGGCGTCCGTGTGCATCTTCAGGAACAGCCAGCGCGGCTGCACCAGGATCGTCTCCAACCGTGTGATCTTCATCCGTTCTTCCTACCAGTTAAGCCTCACGCAGAGGCGCAAAGGGGAAAAGAGAGTCATTGGACAGGATTAACAGGATTGAAGGGAGGGGGAGCTCCTGTCGAACATCGGCGATCGCACACGCTCAACGTGGGACCTCGCTCGATGCCGAAGGTCTTCAACTGCCAGGCCCGCATCTCTCTTTGATCCCGAAAATCCTGTTAATCCTGTCCGAAACCTTCCCCATCCTCTGAATTGGCGGCGATTTGCGTGGCTTCGCGGCCTCTCCTCTCATCCCGCTCCCGCCTCGTGTCCTTGATCTTGATTGGCGGATTAACAGGCGGGGCATGCCGGGTGAGGTGGGCGAACTCGTCCGGGGTCAGGGTCTCTCCGCGGCGGTTCGGGTCGATGCCGGTGGCGGCGAGGACGGAGAGGGCCTGCTCGCGGGTCCAGGAGAGCGGGGGGCCGGTGAGGGCGTTGGCCAGGTTCTTGCGCCGCTGTCGGAAGGCGGAGTGCACCACGGCCAGGTAATGCTCGGTGTCCAGATCCGGGAAGCGGGGCTCGGAGAGCACGTCCAGGCGCACGATGGCGCTGTCTACGTCCGGCACCGGTAGGAAAGCCGTGCGCGGGACCTGGGCCACGCGGCTCGCGTCGGCGTGCAGGTGCACGAAGAGGGTGAGCGAGCCGTAGTCCTTCGTGCCGGGCTCGCCGATGAGGCGGTCCGCCACTTCCTTCTGGACCATGAGTACGATGCGGTCGAAGAGGTGCTGGTGCTCCAGCAGCCGGATGACCACCGGACTGGTGATGCTGTACGGGATGTTGGCGACCACCGGGTGCCGCCCGGGCCCCAGTATCTCCGGCACGATCCGCTCCAGGTCAGCTTGTAGGAAGTCCTGGAGCAGCACCTGCACGTTCGGAATCCCCACGAGCGTCTCTTGCGTAAGGGTGGCGTACAGCTCTGGATCGATCTCCACCGCCAACACCTGCCGCGCGCGCGCCGCCAGCGCTTGCGTCAGCGCGCCCAGGCCCGGCCCGATCTCCAGTACGCCATCCTCCGGCCCGAGATCGCCTCCCTCCACGACTTTGTTCAGCAGGTCTTCATCGACCAAGAAGTTTTGTCCCCACCGGTTCTTCGGGCGGAGGTCCCGCCGGCGCAGAATCTTGGCGACCACGGCCGGCGAGGAGAGGTTGGGAGTTTGAGGCATGTTGTGGAATTAGCCGCGAATGGACGCAAGTGAACGCGAATGAAACAGAGGAATTGAACCGCCACTTCCGGTGGGCACCCGACGCAGATAGTTTTCGGTAAGGGATCGGATCGGGCTTGTTAGGAGGCGCGGCTAGGATCGATCCGCGCCGCATTACCGTAACTGCAACCCACCTTGCGTTCCCTCTGCGATAGCTGCGGATGGTCCGTGGTGGTCTTCAGTGGCGTTTTCTATTGTCCCCCAATTTGCGTCCATTCGCGAGTTTACCCGTATGGGCTAATCTCTGGGTCTGGTAAGTTGGAAGCGGACGGCTCCGGGCTCGACGGCTTCCCCGCCGCGGGTGAAGCCGAGTCTCCGGAGCACCCGCACGGAAGGCAGGAGGTGCAGGAAGGTATCGGCAGCGACGGTGACCACTTCTGGATGGCTGAAGGCCCAGTCGATCAACGCGCGTAGGGCCTCGGGGCCGTAGCCTTGTCTCTGCGCGGGGGCGATCAGCGCGTAGCCCAAGGAAACCGTGCCCGTCTCGTCCGGCGGGCCGTTGAAGCCGAACAGACCGATGAGGGTGCGCACCGGCTCATGGCGGACGACGTACCACGCCGACCAGCCGACCAGCGAGGGCACCTCATGGAGCCGGCTGGAGAAGAAGACCAGGTTGTCCGTCTCGATCAACTCCGGCGGCCACTCCGTTGGGATCTGTACCGCCAGGGCCTCGGCCAGCGCTTCCGGATGATACGCCGCCGCGTGCGCTAACTCGGGCGTGGCCGGGATCAGTTCGAGCCGCGCGGTGTGAAGGGGCGAGAGAGACATTTCAGGATGGTCGCAAATGCACGCGAGTGGACGCAAATTGAGACAATGGAGAGGGCCGTAAACCGAAAGGGACAACAGAGTGGCTAGGATTCATCTCTTAGCTGGGTTGCCCTCTACCGGGTTTGCCGGCCGAATCATTGATTACCCCAATTGACTGCCTGATTCGCGTGCATTTGCGGCCATGCTAACAGCTAGTCTACGATCACCAGTTTGACCTGTCGCTTGCCCCAGGCGAAGGCGCCGGGGCGAGAGTTGAAGCCCAGATCGACGTGGTTGCCTTTGATGGCCCCGCCAACGTCTGCGGCGATGCCGTAGCCGTAGCCGGGGACGTACAGCTTGGCGCCGAGGGGGATCAGCTTGGGGTCCACGGCGATGATGCCGTAACCGGCTCGCTTGCCGTTGCACGTCTGGCCATTTGCGAATTTGCCGCAGCTTCCGGGACCCGGGTCGTAGGCGGTGGCGACGACGGTGATCGTCCGGCGACCGATGTAGGCCCCGCGGGAGCCGAGCACCTGCGGCTTGCGGGCGACCACTACCTGATCCACCGCCTCCCGGATCACTTCTTCGGCAACCGTGGTACGGGAGACCTCTCGTCCATCCACCAGGCGGGCGCGGTAGGTGACGCGCTTGACGCCGGTCCGTCCTTCCAGCATCACCGTGGGATGGTAGGGACGATTCCCGCGGCTGGCGGGCCGGATTACGGTGCGGTAGGGCACCTTCAGATCGGTTGTGCTCTCCGTGTAGCTAACGCGGGACACGCGGATCGTGCTTCCGTTGACGAGCGGGGCGTCCAGGGCGGGAGTCACCTCGTCGTCCGTGTCTACGGTGACGTGTGCCTCAGCGAGGGCGCTGCGGACCGTGTCGGCGGTGCCCGCGAGAGAGAGTGAGCGCCCGTCCACCAGGACGCGCACGTTATCCGCACTGCGGGCGGCGAGGGGGGAGAGCGCGAGGAGGGCGCTGAAGGGCAATAACACGAGCCCAGAGAGGGCCCGGCGCGACCATTCAGGCCGGTATCCGGCAGCTGTCAAGTGGAACTCCTTTCGTTGGCGCGACGGCGGTCCGGCGCTGCTGCCGGATTCCACCTCCTGGGCCCTGGAGTGCGAGAGCGGACCTTCCGATCCCCACTACCAGACCCGCGAAAGTGCAGGTTACTTCTGAATCAAGCCCGGCGATGAACGAAGTGGCGGCCAGGGCCTCCGCGACGCTCAGCTGTGCGTGCATGATCTCCATGTCGGGCCGTGGTCCTGCGTCGGCCCGCTCTGGAAGGGCGTTTCTGCCCGGCCCCCTTTCCACTTCCCCCTTGAAGGTTCCTGCCGTGTTTGAACGGGAAGTTAGCCGGGTACGGAAGATCGCTGCTTCCAGCCGGGAGATCAGCCGCTTGCGGGAGGGTGAGGGGATGGCAGAAACGCTTTACGCTTCGTTTGTAGATGCCGCGGCCGCCGAGCGCGCCGCGGGGGCACTGTTGGACCGGGGAATCAGGTCGGAAGACATCAGCCTGGTGGCGCATGGCAGCCACGGACAGCCGGTAAGCCGCACGCTGGATGAATTGGACGACGAGGCCGAGGACCGTGATGACGACCCGGTGGAAGCCGCCAAGCACGGCATCAGCACCACCACGGCGGCGGATGCCGGCTCCGGCGCAATCACCGGTGCGGGCGTTGGGCTGGGTGTGGGCACCATCGCGGCGGTGGCCTCGCTCTTCTTACCCGGAATTGGCCTGGTGACAGGCGGCGGGGCGCTGGCGGCGGCCATCGCGGGGGCGGCGGCCACCACGGCGGCCGGGGGCGTGGTAGGCGGGGTAACCGGCTATCTCAAGGACCAGGGGGTGCCGGATTTTCACGCCGACCGCTTCCACGAAACGGTGCAGGGCGGTGGTGCCATTGTGGCCGTGAGCGTGCCTTCCAATGACATCGATCGGGCCGAAGTGGAGGACGTGCTCGCCAAGTACGGCGGCCATGACTTCGGGCACTACGGGATGGCGCAGTAGCGGAAGATTCCAGGTGTCGACCTCCCGCTCCCGGAGCCTGTGACTTATTTCACAGGCAGCCGGAAGAGGAGCACAGATAATCGAGTCAGACGGGATGAAATTTCCCGGCTCCCCGAGGGTAATTGCGGAGGAATGCCTCGGGGATTTTCTTTTTCTGGCCGTTGGCTTTTTCTGGCCGTTGGGTGGTTAGTGCCCGCGGGGTCCATCAACCTTGGTTGCTGGGGTCTGCGTCATCGCGGGTGGCGCGGCGTTTGGCGGCCAAGAGGCGCCGGGTGTTCGAGCCGTCTTCCGGACCCGTAACCGAAGTCGCCGGACTAGGGGCTGGGGGCGGAGACGTGGAGGGGCTCTCGGGAATAGAGCTGCGGGGCGGCACTTCCACTCCCGGCTGTGTCCGGGCCTTAGCCTTGGCTGCGAGGAGGCGACCGGTGGCCTCATCCCTGGTACTCTTCTGCCTCCGGTGACCCGAGAGTCGCGCTGTCAAAGGGCCTGTGAGCGTGGCTGCCGCTCCTGTCAACTCTTCGCGACTTGCCACCAGACGCCGCAGGCCCACGTCCAGCGGCAGCAGCAGTGCGCCGGTCAGCAGGAGGTAGGGCCACAGCTCGTGGGGGGTGGTGCGAGCGGGCTTTGCGGGCCGGAAGAAGCTGGGCAGCATCTGTGAATGCAGCCCGGGACCCAGCGCCGGCCATGCTTTGCCGCCGGTCTGCTCGGCGAGTGAGAGCAGCAGTGAGGTGTGGGTCTCCAGGCTGCGAAGCTCCGGCGAATAGGGCACCGCGGCTCCGGCTACCGTGAGCTGGGGCGTCTTCCCTGCCGGCGCCGGCTGCAGGAGGGACACCAGGTATTGACCCCGGTCCGGCGCCGCGAAGCGGCCTTCGTAACGTCCGGGACCGGTCTGCTCCAGTTTGAGCGATTGCCCGTCTCGCGGGCCTGCGACTCGTCCGGTCAGCACCAGGCCATTCCGCGGCTCCCCTTTCGCGGTAACCGCGTCTACCAGCACCCGCCCCTCGCCACCGGCGAGCGTGATCAGGGGCGCGAGGCCGCCCTCGCTGGTGGCGCGGAGGGTGCTGCGGACTACCTGTGGCCAGAATCGCGCGAAGTAGCCGCCGCCATCGGCTAGCCAGGGGGCGGCCCACCGCGCTCGGGCATCCGTGGTCACGGCGACGGCCCTGCCCAATCCGTATCGCCACGCGGCAACTACTGGCTCACCTCGGTGGGAAAGCAGCGGCAGTTCCACGCTGGGCGCGTCCTTGGCGGTGGTGGCAACGTAACCCAGGAGGGTTGGCGGGGAGGGGAGGCCCCGGAGGAGGTCGGAGCCGGAGCCGGGCTGTGGTTGGAATGCCTCCTCCACCAGCGCGCGGCGACTCGCCAGGCGGGCTTCTCGATCGAAGATCAGCGGCAGCGCCTGGGCGCGGGCCGCCGGATAGTAGCGCCCGCCGCCCAACGAGGCCAGGCGCCCGAGGAGCTGCCCGTCCGCATCGCCGCCCACGCCGACCGCGGACATGGTGATGCGCTTCCGGGTCATGCGCCGCGCGATCCCGTCGAAGTCGCCGCCGAACGACTGCCCGTCCGTGAGCAGGAGCACGTGCTTCACGGACGCGCGGCTGCCGCTGAGGGCATGGAACGCCGCTTCCAGCGCGGGATAGATGTTGGTGCCGCCGCCGGGACCGATTCCGGCAATTCCGGCCTCCGCCCGGGTGCCGTTGCCCAGCCTCGCGAGGGGTACCACGGATTCCGGCAAGTCGTCGAAGGCGATGACGCCGAGCTCGTCGTCCGGCCGGAGGGTGGTGGCGACTCCTAAGGCGGCCTGCCGGGCGTAGGCGAGCTTTTCGTCCCTACCGAGCGCGCCGGTCATGCTGCCGGAGTGGTCGATCACCAGCACCAGGGCTACCCCGGGCTCCTCCCGGCGGCGCTTCACGTCCATCCGTACGGGGAGCGCCTCTTCCACGGGAGTGCCCCGCCAGCCACCCACCGTCAGGCTCTCCTCGCCGCCGATCATCACCAGGCCCAGGCCCAGGTCGCGCACGCCGCTCTGGAGCAGGCGCATTTGCTCCGGAGTTACCTGGTCGGCGCGGACGTTGTCCAGCAGCACACTGTCGTAACTGCGCAGGCTGGCCAACGAGGAGGGGAGGCCACCCGTCTGGGTCCGCTCCACTAGGAGCGAGCGGTTACGCAGGATGGCTGCCAGAGGCGCGGCTTCCCCGGCGCGGCCTTCTACGAGCAGGACCCTCGGTTGGCCCTCCACATAGGTGAAACCGAGACCGCGGTTGTTGTCCGGCAGGGTATCTCCCCGAGCGTCTAACACCGCTTCCCAGGTGTGGAAGCCGCGTTGTGCGAGCGTGACAGGGAAGGTGAGCGCATTGAGGCCGGCCCGCAGGGACCAGTCTCGCTCGCCGGCCGGCACGCCGTCTCGTAGCAGGCGGACCCGGGCGTTAAAGGGCGCCGTGGCGCGGGCGAGTACCCGCACCTCCAGCGGCTCACCGCGCTTCGCCCGCTCCGGCGCAACCACTTTCTCCAGCAGTAATTCACGGGGATAGGGGTGCTCCACGGGGACCACGTCCACCTGCACCCCGGCCGCCGCGGCTACCCGGGCCTCCCCTTCAGCGGCACCCGCCGTCTCATTTCCGTCCGAAATCAGGACCAGCCGCCGCTGTGCGTCCTCCGGCAGCACTACCTGGCCCAACCGGAGGGCGGCGGCGAGATCGCTGCCGTCGCCGTTGACTCGGCTGTGCACCCGGCGCAGCTGGAGCGCGAGGCCCGGCTCCCGCTCCAGCCTCGCCTCTTGGCCGAAGACCAGCACTCCGGCCTGCGCGTTCGGCGGCATGTGCTTGGTCGCGTCGTTCACCAGCGCCAGTTGCCGGGCCTGCGCCTCCGGTGGGATGCTGGCGGAGCGATCCAGCAGAAACAGTACCCGGAGGGCGCGCGTGGGAAAGGAAAGGGCCGGTCCGGCGAGCGCGAAGCCCCAGGCCGCCAGCAGGAGGATGCGGAGCAGCAGGCTGGATCGCGCCCGCCACGGCGGCAGCCCGGTACGGCTCGTCCGGGCCAGCCAGATGAACGCCGCGGCGAGCGGCAAGAGGAGCAGCGGAACCCATGGCTGTGCGATCGTGATGCCGGGCATGCGATTGATCGGGTGGAGCGCTGACAGGAAGCGCAGAGACCGGATTGCTATAAGATACGAGAATCCGGGGCCTTCCGGCACCCTGCCGAAATGCATTCCCTCACCAGGCGCTATGCTGCGTATTCAGACTCCGGGGAGATCCAGGATCTCGCGCACCTGGTGCGCCAGTTCCGCGGGGCTGAAAGGCTTCTGGATGAAGTGCACCTCGGACGTATGGACGTCCAGCCGCACCATCGCGTCATCGGTATAGCCGGACATATAGAGTACTCTGATCCGGGGGCAACACGTGGATAGGAGCGCAGCCACCTCGGGGCCGCTCCGGCCCGGCATCACGATGTCGGTGAGCAGGAGGTCGATACCCGCGCCCCGTTCTCGACAAAGCTGCAGCGCTTCCTCTCCGTCCGCCGCGGAGAACACCTCGTAGCCGCCGGCCTGGAGCACGGTACACACCAACCGGCGCAGCATCGCCTCGTCTTCTACCACTAACACGGTTTCCCGACCATTCGGCGCCGGTGGCTGCGCTGTCACTTCGGTGCGCGGATCGGGCCCCGCAAAGCAGGGGAAGTACACTCGGAAGGTGGTGCCCTGATCCGGCCGGCTCTCCACCTCGACCTGACCCCGGTTCTGCTTCACGATTCCGTAGACGGTTGCCAGCCCCAATCCCGTCCCCTGTCCTACGGGTTTGGTGGTATAGAACGGATCGAAGATGTGTGCAAGTAGATGCGAATCGATGCCGCAGCCCGTGTCCGTGACCGTGAGGCAGACGTAGGGACCGGCGGGCACTTCATCGCCTTCCTTCGTGCACACGGCCTCTAGTTCTACGGTCGTTACCTCCAGCGTGAGCCGGCCACCGCGCGGCATGGCATCCCGGGCATTCACGACCAGGTTGAGCAGTACTTGCTCGATCTGGCCCGGGTCCGCCTTGATGCGGTCAGGACCGGCGGCGGGCCGCGTGATCAACTCGATGTCTTCTCCAATGAGGCGCAGGAGCATCGAATGGATGTTCGTGACCACTTCGTTCAGGCGGAGCACCTGGGGCTGGATGATCTGCTTGCGGCTGAACGCCAGGAGTTGCCGGGTGAGTGTTGCGGCCCGCTCACCTGCCTTCTGCACTTCGAGCAGCGGCTTCTCGAAGCTGCCGGGCAATTCCGGCCGCTGGAGCAGCAGTTCCGAGTAGCCGTTGATGACGCCAAGAATATTGTTGAAATCGTGCGCCACGCCTCCGGCCAGGCGCCCCACGGCCTCCAGCCTCTGCGTCCGGCGAAGCTGCTCCTCCAGGGTCCGCCGCTCCGTGACGTCCGTGGAGATGGCGCCTACGTAGAGGCGGCCCTGGGTGTCTCGCACCGGGAACTTGACAACGAGGTACTCGCGCACCTGGCCGTCGGGCTGCGTTACCGTCTCGGTGAACTCCTGGGGGGTGCCGTTCCGGAGCATCTCTTCGGCATTCGTCCGGAATATGGCCGCAGTCTCGGGGGGGAAGATGGCTTCGAGCGTCTTGCCTCGCAGTTCGTCCAGGGTGAAGCCATGGGTCTGTTCGAACTGCCGGTTTACGTAGACGTAGCGACCTTCCTCATCGCGCATCATGG
>Ga0255338_1002359_pt1 | contig 28302 bp, 25 predicted proteins | sample MeOH1_35cm_T4_19_FD_203715 | JGI IMG/M metagenome (GOLD analysis project Ga0255338, IMG submission 203715) | Sandy soil microbial communities from University of British Columbia, Vancouver, Canada - MeOH1_35cm_T4_195 | ecosystem: Engineered > Artificial ecosystem > Sand microcosm > Unclassified ...
CGGTCCGTTCCGCGCGCTCGAAAACGTCACCATGGCGGTGCACGAGAACGAGTTGGTCTCGGTGGTCGGCCCGAACGGCGCCGGCAAGACGACCTTGGTCAATGTCCTTACCGGCCTTTTGACGCCGACCGAAGGCGATGTGCTGTTCAAGGGTGACAACATTGCCGGCGTCGGTCCGGTTGCGCTCGCTGACCGCGGTCTCGCGCGCGCCTTCCAGCTCATCCATGTGTTTCCGCAATTAACGGTCGCCGAGACCATCGCCGCCGCCGTGGTGTCGCGGCAGAAGAAGCGCTGGCGGCTATTCTCTGCGCTGACCGGTGACGCGCAGATCATGGGCCGCGTGCGCGAGGTGGCCGAGATCTTCGGCCTCACGCATCGGCTCGACACCGTGACCGCCGGTCTCTCGCAAGGCGAGAAGAAGCTGCTCGACGTGGCCTCGGCCTTCGCGCTCGATCCGGAGGTCATCCTGCTCGATGAGCCGACCTCCGGCGTTTCGACCGGCGACAAGCACGGCATCATGACGACGCTGATCGCGGCGGCCAAGCGCGCCGGCGTGAAAGGCATCGTGCTGGTCGAGCACGACATGGACCTGGTGGCGGCCTATTCACACCGCATCATCGCGCTCTCCGAGGGTAAGGTGCTGGCCGATCTGCCGCCCGACAAATTCTTCGCCGATCCGCATCTCATCGAGACCGTGATCGGTAAGCGGAGGGGACACTGATGCTGTCCGTTCGCGATCTCGTCGTGGATATCGAAGGCAGCCGCGTGCTGCGCGGCATCTCGTTCGAGGTGGGGCAGGGCGAGCTCGTCTGCCTGGTCGGCCGCAACGGCGCTGGCAAGACCACCACGTTCCGCAGCATCATGGGCTTCCGTAAGCCCGTGGCCGGCGCGATCACCTTCGACGGCAAAAGCCTGATCGGCCTGCGTCCCTATCAGATCGCGCGCTTGGGCGTCGGCTATTCGCCGGAAGAGAGCGAAGTGTTTGGCGACCTGACGGTGGCCGAGAACATCGCCATGCCGACCTGGACCGTGCCTGGCGGCCGGCCGGCGGCGGACCGCATCACGGAAGCCTATAACGTGTTCCCGAAGCTGCGCCGCTACGAGCAGCGCGGCGGGCAAGCGCTGTCCGGCGGCGAGCGCAAGATGGTGTCGATCGCTCGCGCGCTGGCTCTGGGCCCCAAGCTCCTGATGCTGGACGAGCCGACCGAGGGCCTGTCGCCGGCCATCGTGCCGTCGATCGTCGAGGGGCTCGCCAACATCCGCTCCTTCGGCCACGCCGTTTTCATCGCCGAATCGAACATCCACCACGTGCCGGACTTCACCGACCGGCTCTACGTCATCGAGCGCGGCGAGATCATCTTCGCCGGCAAGCCGGCGGAGGCCCGCAAGGACGCGGCGGTGGCGCGGGTGATCGAGGGAACCAGTCAGCCACAGGCGGCGGCGTCGTGATTGAACCGTGCTGCCGTCTGTGATAGATGTGTGATATATCACAGGGCGGACGCGCCCCGGGGCGAACCGCCCGGCCTAGCCTTAGGGAGACAAGTCCATGATCAGTCAGCGGCAAATCGATTTCCGCCAGGAATACCGTTCCCGCATCATGGGATGGTACGACGGCTATTTCCACATCGTCCTCATCTACGCGATGGGCGCGGCGGCCTTCTACGTCTACGTTTCCCACATCCACGACGTGACCTGGCTCGAATGGCTGACCGTGCCGGTCACCTTCCTGTTCACCAATATCTTCGAGTGGGTGGTGCACAAATACGTCATGCACCGGCCGGTCAACATCAAGGGCCTGCGCGCGGTCTACGAGCGCCATACGCTCAACCATCATCAGTTCTTCACCGACGACGAGATGCGCTTCCGTGATCACAAGGACTGGCGCGTCACCGTGTTTCCGCCCTATGCGCTGGTCGTCTTCATCCTGATGTCGCTGCCGGCGGCGCTGATCCTGGGCAACGTGTTCTCGCCCAATGTCGGCTGGCTGTTCATGAGCGTGACCACGGGCATGTACCTCATCTACGAGTTCATGCATTTCTGCTGCCACGTCGACGAGAACTGGTTCGTGCGCAACTGCCCCTTCGTCAACACGCTCCGCCGGCATCACACCGCGCATCACAATGCGCGGCTGATGATGGAAACCAACATGAACCTCACGTTCCCCATCGCCGACTGGCTGATGGGTACCTCGGACCTCGACCGCGGGCTGGTCGGCACGCTGCTCAACGGTTACGACGATCGTTATCTGAAGAAGAACCTGCGCGGCCATCCGCGCCGCCCCGACGAGGCGGCGGCCGAGCCGATGGGCGCTTACTAAAGCGAGGCGGGCCATGCCCAATGACGTCAAGGCAATAGTCTCGCTGGTGGTGCTGATCGTGGCGGCGATCCTCGCCTATTGGAGCGGATCGCCGATCAAGCCCGGCTTCTCGACCTATATCATGATCGTCGCCGCGTTCTTTATCGTCGCCATGTGGATCTTCCCCGAGGCCGGGGTGAAGAAGGGCGACGTCAAGAAGGCGAGGTAGGCGACCGTCGCGCCGACACGGTGAAAGTCCGCGACCAGCGGCGCGATTTGTGTTGGCGTTTGCGGACACGCCATTGACGGCGCGCGTGGCGTCGGGACTCCTTGGTCTATGCAGGACGCCGACGTCATCGTGATTGGGGCCGGGTCTGCCGGCGCGGCCGTCGCCGCCCGGTTGTCGGAGGACGCGCACCGCCGCGTTCTTCTCATCGAAGCCGGTGCCGACACGCCGCCGGGCGATGTACCGGCCGACATCCGCAACATCTTCCCCGCCGCGTATTTCAACCGCGACTACTTCTGGCCGGGATTGATGGGCAGCATCCGCGCCGGCGAAGAGCCCGTGTCCTTTCTGCAGCCGAAGGTGATGGGTGGCGGCTCGAGCGTGATGGGCATGCTGGCGCTGCGGGGCGTGCCGGGCGATTACGAGCGGTGGGAAGCGGGTGGCGCCCGCGGCTGGGGCTGGGCCGACGTTCTACCGGTCTACCAGGCGATGACCTGCGATCTCGACGCGCCATCGCGCAACGCGCGGGGGCCGAATATCGTGCGGCGCCTGCCGCGTGAGCGCTGGCCCGCCTATATGCATCGCGTCGAGCAGGTGGTGCGGGCCCGCGGCGGCGCCTCGCACGCGGACGTTTACGAAGCGGCGGCGGATGACGGCTTCTTCGCCGCGCCGCTGAGCCAGGACGACGAGCGCGCCACCAGCGCCCGCTGCTATCTCACCGTAGAGGCGCGCAAGCGCGACAACCTTGCCATCATGACCGGCACCCGCGTGCTGCGGCTGACCTTCGACGGCACGCGGGTGACCGGCGTCGTGGCCGAACGCGAAGGGCGCGCGATGACGCTGACGGCAAAGGAGGTCGTCGTTTCCGGCGGTGCTGTCCATTCGCCGGCGCTGCTGCTGCGATCAGGCATCGGTCCTGCCGACGAACTGCGCGCGCTTGGCATCGATATTGTCGCCGACCGGCCAGGCGTTGGTCGCAATTACCAGAACCACACGCAGCTGCATTTCTCGATGACGCTGAAGCGGGGAACAGAGCTGTCGCGCGGCGCACAGCACTACATCATGTCGGCCTTGCGCTTCTCCTCGGGTCTCGAGGGCTGCCCCGGCGGCGATCTGTTTCATTATTTCACCGGCCGTGTCAGCCCCAAGGCGTTCGGCCGCCGCATGGCGATGGTCGCGGTCGCGCTGTACACGCCGGCCTCGCGCGGCGTGGTGGCGCTCACCGGCGCCGATCCGAACGCGCCTTTGCGGGTCGATCAGCGGCTGCTGTCCGATCCGCGCGACGCCCGGCGCATGGTCATCGCCGGGCGCCACGCCGAACGGCTTCTGCTCGATCCGGCCGTGCGCGAATGCTTCGAAGAGGTCTATCTGATGCCGCGGATCGCGCCGCTGCGGCTCATCAACGGCGTCGGCGTCGTCGGCGCGATGAAGACGGCGGGTGCCATCGCGGTGCTCGCTTCGCCCGGTTGGCTGCGGCGCAAGATCATTCAGGCGGCGATCAGCCCGGGCAAGCTCGTCGCGGACGGCAGGAACACCTATCCGCTGCATGACGACGACTTCGTCGACGCGAGCGGCGCCATGTTCCATCCGAGTTCGACCTGCGCCATCGGCGCCGCCGACAGTCCGACGGCGGTGGTCGATCCGGAATGCCGCGTCTACGGCGTCGAGGGCTTGCGCGTCGCCGACGCCTCGGTGATGCCAAACGTCGTGAGCGCCAACACCAACATGGCGGCGATCATGATCGGCGAACGCGTTGCCGCGTTCATCCGCAATGGCGGTGCATCCGGTAACTCTCAGTGAGCCGTTGCGCTTAAGCCGTCTCGGCCCGCGGGAAGGCGTGCTCGATCAGCTGTTGCTGTACCGTGCCGAGATGCGCGCGCATGGTCTCTTCGGCGAGCTTTGGATTGCGCTCGCAGATCGCGGCCGCGATCTTGCGGTGCGCTGCGGCGTAGCGCGCCTGGTTGTTGATGCAGTGCGCGGTCTCGCGCCCATGCCGCCAGGAACGATCGGACGCCACGTGCAGCACCGCCTCGAAAATGGTGACGAGGAGGGGATTGCGCGCAGCAATCGCGATGCGGCGGTGGAAGGCGGCATCCGCTTTCTCGTATGAAATTGGATCCTTGGCGTCGCGGCTGGCTTCCGCGGCTTCGAACAGCTTGTCGAAATCGGCCTGCGTGCCGCGCAACGCCGAGAGTCGCGCCAGCGCCGGCTCGATCGCCATGCGCGCTTCCAGCGTGTCGACGGGATTGGTGAGCTTGGCGAGCTGCGTGCTGAGATCGAGCGTGCCGGCGCGCGCGTCGCAGATCAGCGTGCCGCGGCCCTGCTGCCGCGTGATGCGGCCCTCCGCTTCCAGCATATCGAGCGCGTGACGCACGGCGCGGCGGCTGACGCCGATCTGTTCGGCGAGCACGCGTTCGGGCGGCAGACGCCCGGCGGCCTGGATATCGCCGACTTCGATGAGTGCACGCAGGCGGCCCAGCGCGGTTTGCTTGGCTTGTGCCGGGGACAAAGTTGCGCCGGTGAATGCATTCGCCTCCGGCGTGAAAAATTCCATGCTCACGTTCGTCATCTCCCCATTACCCGCCGAGTCATGCGGCATCGCTGCCTGCGGCACAAGCAGCCGTGCGGAGAACGTTAGCACCATCCGGCGGACCAATAAAGGGATTGGTGCACTTCAATTCGTTGACGAGCGAACCATCTGTGCTAGCGTTTGAACCACGCCCAACGTTTACTCACGACGGAGTTCCGCGATGTCCTCCTCTCCCGCCAGCAATGTCACGCGGTTGCCGAACCGCGACGCCGCTTTGAAAGGCCTCTACGAAGACGTGGCCGCAAAGAACATGTTTCCCTATTGGGCGACCACGAAAGAGGTCGCCAATGACGAGGACCGGCAGCTCCTGGCCGCGCCCAAGGCGATCCCGTATCTTTGGCGCTGTGCGGAAGATATCGAACCAATTTTGGATCGTGCGGTCCAATTGGTTACGATGGATGACAGCGAGCGCCGTTCATTGGTTCTGATGAATCCCGGTTTGGCGCCACGCCGCGCCACCGTTTCGACCATGTACACGGCCTACCGTCTCAACGACGCCAACGAGATCATGCCGCCGCACCGCCACTCGCCGAACGCGATTCGCTTCGGTCTGAAAGGCAAGGGCAACTTCACCGGCGTCGACGGCGAGAACATCGTGTTCGGCCCGGGCGACATGGTGCTGACGCCGAACGACACCTGGCACAACCACGGCACCGTCGGGAATGAGCCGGCGCTCAATCTCTCGGTGCTCGACCTGCCGCTGGTCGAGATGCTCAACGCCGTCCATTTCGAGCACGACTACAAGGAAATGGAGAACGGCAAGCTGGTCTCCAAGAAGCAGCAGTCGGAGCGCTTCTCGCCCGACTTCTCCCAGCGCATCTACGGCTATGGCGGCCTGATGCCGCGTTTCGCTAGCAAGCTGAGCCGCGGCGCCGCCACGTCCTCGCCGATGTTCGTTTATCGCTGGGACATGATGCGCGAACTGCTCAACCGTCATAAGGAGAATGACGGCGACGCCCATGACGGCCTGTTGGTCGAATACATCGACCCGACCAATGGCCAGCCGGTGTTCAAGACCATCACCTTCTTTGCGCAGATGCTGCAGCCGGGTCAGAAGACGCTGCCGGTCAAGACGACCTCGAGCCTCCTGGTGTCGCCGTTCGAGGGCAAGGGGCACGCACTCATCGACGGCAAGAAGTTCGACTGGAACGTGTTCGACACGCTGGCGGTGCCGGCCGGTCACTGGTTCGAATACGTGAACGAGTCGTCGAAGGATCCGCTGATCCTGTTTGTCGCTTCCGACGAGCCGACGCTGAAGAAGCTCTCGCTCTACAAGAAATGGGGCAAGAAGGCTTCCGGCGAGGTCATGCAGATCCTCGACTGATCCAATCGACGGCCCCGGCACGTTCGCGTGCCGGGGCCGTTTCGTTGTTTCCCGATATCATCGCTGAGTGTCTACGTGCCGAGTCAATCGAATACCAAGCTCGTGTCCCACATCGATACCCCGGGCGGCGGCCAGGTCTGGGTCGAGGGCACGACGCTCTATGTCGGCCATCAGCGGCCGACCAGCGGCACGACTATCATCGACATCGCCGATCCGCGTAAGCCGAAGGTCATCGCCAAGATCGATGTGCCCGAAGGCTGGCATTCGCACAAAGTGCGGGTGGCCGGCGACATCATGATCGTGAACTACGAAAAGTTCGGCAAGTCGGGCGCGAACGACGTCGGCGGCGGCATCAACATCTACAACGTCGCCAATCCGGCCGAGCCGAAGCTGATCACCGAATGGCGCACCGTCGGCGGCGGCGTGCACCGCTTCGATTTCGACGGCCGCTACGCCTACATTTCGCCGACAGCCGAAGGCTATGTCGGCAATATCGTGATGATCCTCGATCTCGCCGATCCTACGAAGCCTGTTGAAGTTGGCCGCTGGTGGATCCCAGGCCAATGGGGCGGCGGCGGCGAGGAATATCCGTGGGACAACTGGGTGCCGCCGCGCTGCCATCATCCACTGCGCAGGGGTGACCGGCTCTATGTGAGCTATTGGCACCACGGCTTCTTCATCCTCGACATCGCCGACATGTCGAAGCCGAAGCTCGTCTCGCACATGAACACTAGTCCGGTTTATCCGCACCCGACGCATACCTGCCTGGTGATCCCCGAGCCGTTGAAGGGCCGCAAGATCATGGTTGTGGCCGACGAGGACGTGGCCAAGCTGTGGCCGGCGGCGCCGTCCTTTGCCTGGACCTACGACATCACGCAGGAGCAGATGCCGCTGCCGATCTCGACCTTCCAGGTGCCGGGCTTGGACAAGGACGGCAGCCCGCAATCGGCGATGACCGGTTGTCATCAGCCGTCCGAACGTTTTTCCGGCTCGATCGTGCCGTTTGCCTGGTTTGCGCAAGGGCTCCGTATCGTCGATTACGCCGATCCCTATGCGCCGAAGGAGATTGGCCACTACACGCCGGACCCGGCGCCGGGTGCCGACCGTCCTTCGTCCAATGACGTGACCATGGACAGCCGCGGGCTGATCTATCTCGTCGACCGCGTGAACGGCCTCGACGTGATCGAAGCCGTCGCGATGTCGTAAAGCAGGAATAAGAGAATGAGCGAGAAGAAGAACGTCTACCCGATCGGCAAGAAGAACCCGAATTTGCCGTTCCACCCGGCCGTGCGCGCGGGCGACTTCATCTTCGTGTCGGGGCAGGTCGCCAAGGACGCCAACGGCAACATGCTGTCGGGCACCATCGAGCAAGAGACCGCCGGTACCATCGAGTCGATCAAGCGCATCCTGGCGGAAGAGGGCGCAACCCTCGCCGACGTGGTGCGGGTGACGACCTATCTCGAGGATACCCGCGACTTCGGCCGTTACAACAAGGTGTTCGCCGAGCACTTCAAGGACGCCGTGCTGGCGCGCACGACAGTAGAAGCGCGCGCGGTGATCAACACCAAGATCGAAATGGACGCCATCGCCTACAAACCCAAATGAACGTGGTCGCCATGAACGCCGCAGTCGCGAAAGTCGTTGTGCCGGAGGCTCCCGCCGCCGCGACGCCTGCGCATATCGCCGCGCGCAAGCTTGCGGTTGACTTCACGGTTGAGGGCCGCAAACAGCGTGTTCTCAACGACATCAATTTGTCGGTGCCGAAGGGAAGCTTCGTCTCGCTCATCGGCCCGTCCGGCTGCGGCAAGAGCACGCTGTTGAAGGCGATGGCCGGACTGGTCACCCCGTCCGAAGGCACGATGACCGTTGCCGGCGTCTCGCCGCAGGAAGCGGTGAAGGCGCGGCTGATCGGTCTCGTGTTCCAGGACGCGACGCTGCTGCCCTGGAAGAACGCCATCGAGAACGCCGCCTTCCTGTTGATGACCGCCGACGAGACGGTCAAGAAAAGCGTCGCGTTCGATCGCGCCGCCGCCATGCTGAAGCTGGTCGGCCTCGACGGCGCCGAGAAGAAGATGCCTTCCCAGCTTTCGGGCGGCATGCGCCAGCGTGTGGCGATCGCGCGCGCTCTCGCGCTCGACCCGGAAGTGTTGCTGATGGATGAGCCGTTCGGTGCGCTGGACGCCATCACCCGTGAAGAGATGAGCGAGTGCCTGCTCGATATCTGGGAGCGCACCAAAAAGACCATCGTGCTGGTGACACACTCCATCGACGAGGCCGTGTTCCTCTCGCGCGAAGTGCATGTCATGGGCACCGGCCCGGCGCGGATCATCGAGACGCTGCCGATCACAGTGCCGCATCCGCGCAATGACGAAAGCTATTCCGATCCGGCCTTCACCGCGGCGGAGAACCGGCTGCGCAGCCTGCTGATCGAAAGCCACAGAAAGGGCCGCGCATGACCGACGCGACGCTCAACGCGGCGGACAACCGCCCGGCTTTCGCCGGCTTGCGCCGGGCAGTCGGCGCTCTGATGCCGGCCATCGCGCTTTCGGTCGCGGTGCTGATCTTCTGGGAAGCCGTCATCCGCCTGTTCAAGGTGCCGACCTTCGTGCTGCCGGCGCCGACGGCCATCGTGGAATCGCTTGTCGCCAACTGGCGCGCGCTTGCCTTCGCGGCGCAGGCGACCGCGCTGGAAGTACTGTTCGGCTTCGTGCTCTCGGCCATCGTCGGCGTGCTGGTCGCGCTGGTCATCGTGCGCTTCGAGCGCTTCGGCCGCGCGCTTTATCCGCTGATCGTGCTGTTCCAGAACGTGCCCAAGGTGGCGCTGGCACCGATCTTCATTCTCTGGTTCGGTTACGACCTCGCACCGAAGATCCTCTTGATCGTGGTCATCGCCTTCTTCCCCGTCGCCATCGACATGCTGGCCGGCCTGCAATCGGTTGAGCCTTCCTTCGTGTCGCTGATGCGCTCGGTCGGCGCCAGCAAAACCAAGATTCTCATGCGCGTGCGCATTCCGCATTCGCTGCCGCACCTGATGGCGGGCCTGAAGGTTGCCATCACCTTCAGCGTCATCGGCGCCATCGTCGGCGAGTTCGCCGGCGCCAACAAAGGTCTCGGCTACATGATCCAGTTCGCCTCGACCCAGCTCGACACGCCCTTGATCTTCGCGGCGCTGATCGTTGTCTCGGTCTTGGGCCTCGCCTTCTACTACATCGTCGAATACGCCGAACGGGTGCTCGTGCCCTGGGCGCCGAAGTTTGATCCCATCCATTCCGCCGGTTAGCTCGAAAGCAGGGGTGTTCTCATGAAAGCTCTCTCGTTCGCGGCCGCGATCGCGATGCTCGCCACAACGGCGGCGTCCGCCGCCGACAAGGTGACCGTGCAGCTCGACTATGTCGTGCGCGGCAATCACGCCATGTTCTTCGTCGCCAAGAAGAAGGGCTATTTCGAGAAGCAGGGTATTGACGTCGCCGCCATCCAGCGCGGCACCGGCTCGCCCAACGCCATGCGCTTCGTCGGCAACGGCAATGCCGAGTTCGGCTTCGGCGACCTGCCGACACTCGCGGTCGCGCGCTCGCAGGACGTGCCGGTGGTCGCGCTCGCGGCCGTCAACCAGCACAGCCCGCTCGGCATGCTGGCGCTGTCCTCCAAGCACAAGCTCACCAAGCCGGAGGACCTGAAGGGTCTCAACATCGGCGTGCAGCCCTCCGGCTCGACCTATGTGTTCCTCAAAGCGTTCTTGGCCATCAACAAGATGACCATGGACGACATCAAGCAGAGCACCGTCACGCCGCCGTACGAGAACTATCTGCTGCTCGGCCGCGTCGACGCCGTGCCCGGCTATATCGACGCCGAGGTGCCGGAGCTGGAAGCCAAGGCCGGCGGCCCAGGCTCGCTGTCGATCATGCAGGGTTCGGACTTCGGCTACGCCGTCTACGGCTCGGGCCTCTTCACCTCGGAAAAGATGATCGCCGAGAAGAGCGACCTCGTGCAGCGCTTCGTGACCGCTTACATGCAGGCCTTTGCCGACGTCATCAAGAGCCCGCAAGAGGCCGCCGACATCGTCGTCGAGATGAATCCGGAATACGCCGCCAAGAAAGATGTTCTGGTGAAGCAGATCGAGGCCGACGTGAAGGGCACGTTCTTCAGCGCCGACACCAAGGCCAACGGTATCGGCTGGATGACCAAGGACGCCTGGGGGAAAACGACCAAGATCCTGCTCGATCAGGGCGCGATGAAGCAGGCCATCAATGTCGAGGCCGCTTTCACCGACAAATACCTCAAAGGCGCGAACGCGCTGAAACGCTAACCATTCGCTTTTCTACCGGGAGACAATAGACATGATCCGCATTCTTGGCCGCGCCACCTCCGGCAACGTGCAAAAGGTTCTCTTCTTCCTCGAAGAGATTGGCATGAAATACGTGCGTGAGGACTACGGCCGGCAGTTCAACAACACGAACACCGACGCTTACCGCAAGATGAACCCCAACATGAAGGTGCCGACGCTGATCGACGGCGACCTCGTCGCCTGGGAATCGAACACCATCCTGCGTTATCTCGCCGCAACGCATGCGCCGCAGCTCACCGGCGCGACGCCGGCCGAGAAGACCCATGTCGAGCGCTGGATGGACTGGATGCTGGCCTCGCTGAACACGCCCTACGTCGCGGTGTTCAAGGACGCCAAGAAGCCGGAAGCCGAGCGTAGCGGCGATTTCGCCGCGCAGAGCGCCGATCTTGTTGCCCAGCTCAAGATCCTCGACGGCCACATCGCGGGTAAGACCTTCTTTGCGCTCGACCGCCTGACGCTGGCCGACATCGCGCTGGCGCCGGTGGTCAAGCGCTGCCTGGAATTCCCGATCGACAGGCCGACGTTCCCGGAAATCACCCGCTGGATAAAAGCCATCGAGGCGCGTCCGGCCTTCGCGGTGGCGACCGGAGCCAAGCCGAGCACGCTCGCCAGCGCCGCCTGAGCAGCGCGCGGGGAGGGGGGAGCCGTATGCAGGATGAGAGGCCCAAAGGCCTTCTGAATAATGTCGGCCAGGCAGCACGTGTGCTGCTTGGCCTCATCCTGTTGGCGATGGTTCTCCTTAACGTCGTCAATGCCTTCAGCCGCTACGCGCTCAGTTATGTGGTGATCGGCATCGACGAGCTTCTCGTGTTCGCGATGATCTGGATGGTGATGGTCGGCATGCTGCTGGTCACCGCCGACCGCAGCCACATTGCGCTGGAGATCGTCACCGGCCGCGTCGGCCCGCGCGCGCGCGCCGCGCTGGCGCTGTTGCAGCACACGATCATCGCCGTCGCCTGCGCCTATGCCGCCTGGCAGTCGTACAAGTTCGTCATGCGGGTGATCGCCATCCACCAGACCAGCATGGCGCTGGAACTGCCGATGGCGATCCCGCATAGCGCCATCACCGTCGGCTTGGCGGGCACGGCGGTGATCTCCGCCGTATTGGCCTGGCGCGATGTCCGGGCGCTCGTTAGTCCGCGTTTGGCGGAGCAACCGGTATGATGGTCACGCTCGCGGTCCTGCCGATCGTTCTTCTGTTCCTCGGCGTGCCGATCTTCGCGCTGTTCATCTTCGGCGCGGTGCTGAGCTTCGCCTTCTTCTTGTCGGTGCCGCCGGTGGCGCTGCACCAGATCATGTTCGGCGGCCTGGAGAACTACGCGCTGCTCGGCGTGCCTTTCTTCATCTTCGCCGGCGAGTTGATGGGCGGCTCCGGCATCGCGCAGCGGCTGATCGTCTGGGTGCTGGCGATCCTGGGCCGCGTGCCGGGGGGCCTCGGCGTCGCCACCATCGGTGCCTGCACGCTAATCGGCGCGATTTCCGGCGTCAGCACCGCGACCGTCGCGGTGGTCGGCAAGTCGCTTTATCCGGGTCTGGTGAAGGACGGCTACGGCCAACGCTTCTCCGCCGGCCTTGTCTCGTCGAGCGGCTCGATCGACATCGTCATCCCGCCCAGCATCGCCATGATCCTCTATGGCGCCTCGGCGGAGCAGTCGATCCCGAAGCTATTCGCCGCCGGCATCCTGCCCGGTCTTCTCATCGCGATGTTGATGTCGGCCTATGTGGTCGTCACCGCGTTGCGCATCGGCGTCGCCACCGGCCGCGGTTTCGATCTCGGCTATTTCCTGCGCACCAGCCGCGATGCCGCGCCGGCTTTGTTCATGCCGGTCTTCGTGCTCGCCAGCATCTATCTCGGCCTGTCGTCGCCGACCGAGGCCGGCGGCTTCGCCTGTCTCTACGCCATCCTGGTTGGCCGTTACGTCTACAGGCTGATGACCTGGAAGGAAGTGCTCGATTGTGCCGTGCGCTCGGCGCTTCTGACCACGCAGATCCTGGTGATCGTGATGGCGGCTGCGCTGTTCTCCTGGATCCTGACCGTCAACGGCATCCCGCAGGCGCTCACCGCCTGGCTGCAGAGCCTTCAGCTCCACCCCTGGAGCTTCCTGATGGCCGTGAACATCATTCTGCTGATCGTCGGCTGCTTTTTGGACCCGACCTCGGCAATCCTGGTGCTTACGCCACTGTTCATCCCGCTGGTGAAGGCCTTCGGCATCGACCCGATCCATTTCGGCATCGTCATGACCGTGAACGTCGCCATCGGCATGTTCACGCCGCCCTTCGGGCTGAACCTCTTCGTCGCGCAGACCGTGCTCGGCGTGCCGCTGGAGACGCTCTACCGCGGCGTGCTGCCATTCGCGGTGGTGCAGATCATCGCGCTCATCATCATCACCTACTGGCCGGAGCTTTCGCTGTTTCTCGCTAACGCCGTTTAAAAAAGGGGAGTGGGTTCAATGATCCTGCGACGTTCAATGCTTGCCGCCATCGCCGCGTCGGCGTGTCTGGCGGTTCTGCCATCGGCCGCTTCGGCACAGACCGTGATGAAGCTTGCCAACGCCACCATCAACGACGTGCAGCATGAGTGGCAGAAGCTGTTCGCCGAGGCGCTGAAGAAGCGCATCGGCGACAAGGTCAAGGTCGAGATCTATCCGGCAAGCCAGCTCGGTGCGATCCCGCGCATGGCGGAAGGCGTCGCGCTCGGCACCATCGAGTCCTTCATTACGCCGACGTCCTTCGTCACCAACATCGATCCCAAGTTCCAGATCTTCGACGTGCCCGGCCTGTTCGATTCGCCCGAGCACGTGCATGCGGTCATCCACGATCCGGCCTATCGCGACCATCTGGAAACGATGTTCCTCGGCCGAGGCCTGCGCGTGATCGGCGCCATCTACAACAGCCCGACCGTGATCCTCACCAAGAAGCCGGCGCCGACACTCGCCGACTTGAAGGGCGTCAAGGCGCGCACCTTCGCCTCGCCCCTGCAGATCGAGCCGATGAAGGCGATCGGCGTCACGCCGGTGCCGCTCGCGCTCACCGAGGTGATCCCGCAGTTGCAGTCCGGCGGCATCGACGGCGTGCTCGCCGGTATGCCGATCCTCACCGCGTTCAAGTACTATGACGTCGCCAAATACGTCACCGACCTGAACTTTGCGCACATCGTCTCGGTCAATCTGGTCAACGAGGCCTGGTTTCAATCACAGCCGAAGGACGTGCAGGAGGCGATCCGCGCCGCCGGCCGCGAAGCCGAGCAGCAGGCTTATCCCTGGGGCGTCGAGAACGTGAAGAGGTCGACCGCGGCCTGGCTCGCCAATAAGGGCGAGATCCTGCAACTGCCGCCGGCTGAGAAGGCGTCGATGATGCAGAGCTTCGTCGCGCTCGGCACCAAGATTGTCGAGGCGAACCCGGCCGTGAAGCCCGAGTTCGTCAAGCTCAAGGCGCTGGTCGACGCCAAGCGTCCGAAGTAAGATTCAACGCAAAGGCGCCGCCCGCATCAAACGCGGGCGGCGCAAGGATTCCAAGCATACGATGAGCGCCTCGTTCGACTACATCATCATCGGCGCCGGCTCGGCCGGTTGTACGCTCGCCAACCGCCTGAGCGCGGACGGCCGCACGCGCGTCTTGCTGTTGGAGGCAGGCGGCTGGGACCGCCACCCGCTCATCAAGCTGCCGCTCGGCTGGGGCAAGGTGCTGCTCGATCGCATGTATGACTGGGGCTACGACAGCGAGCCCGAGGAGACGATGGGCGGCCGCCGTATCGAGGTGGCGCGCGGCAAGGTGGTCGGCGGCTCATCCTCGATCAACGCCATGGCCTATGTGCGCGGCAACCGTGCCGACTATGAGCGCTGGGCCTCGCGCGGCCTGCCGGACTGGTCCTACGACAAGGTGCTGCCGTATTTCCGCAAGGCGGAAAGCTGGGAGAGCGGCGCCAGCGATTATCGCGGTGGCAACGGGCCGTTGGCGACGCGCAAGGCGCGTTACCAGGACCCACTGGTCGATGCTTATCTCGCCGGCGCGCAGGAGATGGGTTACGCGCTGACTGAAGACTACAATGGCGCGCAGCAGGACGGCTTCGGCCGTATGCAGATGACCATCCGCAAGGGTCATCGCGAGAGCGCGGCAACCGCTTATCTGCATCCGGTGCTCGACCGCGCGAACCTGACCGTGCGGACCGATAGTCTGGTTACGCGCGTCGTCCTCGAAGGGACGCGTGCCGTCGGCATCGAATACATTCATAAGGGAGAGCGCCGCTTTGTTGCGGCCGAGCGCGAGGTCATCCTCTCCGGCGGCGCCATCAACTCGCCGCAGGTGTTGATGCTCTCCGGCATCGGCGACCCGGCAGAGCTTGCCCCGCACAACATCGCGGTGAAGGCGGCGCTGCCTGGAGTCGGCAAGAATCTGCAGGATCATCTCGCGGCGTTGTTGATCTACGGCCGCCGTGACGAAAGCCCGCTCTTGCGCACCATGCGCACCGACCGGCTGCTCATGGCCTTGGGGCAGGGGCTCCTGGCCGGCAAAGGCTTTGCCACCGAACTGCCGGGCGGCATCACCGGCTTCATCAAGACCAGCCCCGACGAGCCGATCCCGGATATCCAGCTTCTCTTTATTGCCGGTTCGCTGGCGGCCAAGCCTTATCTGCCTCCGTTCAGCCAGCCCTTTGCCGACAGCTTCGCCTGCCGCATCGTGCTGCTGCGGCCCGAAAGTCGCGGTTCGATCACGCTCGCCTCGGCCAATCCGGCTGTGCATCCGAAGATCCGCCAGGGGTTGCTCTCGGTCGACCGCGACTGGCGCAAGCTCTCAGCCGGCATCCGCATCTTCCGCGAGTTGGCGCAACTGCCGCGCCTGTCACCGCATGTCGCGCGCGAGATCGGCCCCGGCGCGGCCGTCACCACCGACAGCGATCTGGAAGCCTATGTGCGCAAGACCGCCGTTACCGCGCACCACCCCTGCGGCACCTGCCGCATGGGCACCGACGAGGGCGCCGTCGTGGACAGCGAACTGCGCGTGCGCGGCCTAGATGGCCTGCGCGTCGTCGATGCCTCGGTGTTCCCCGATCTCGTGGGCGGCAATATCAACGCGCCGGTGATCATGATCGCCGAGAAAGCCGCCGACCTCATCCTCAAAGCCGCGTAGTCCCTCCTGCCACGCTGATCCCGGGCGTCCGGCGGGTGGCTTTCTTGAATGCGCGCGCTTTTGCCTTCAAGATGCCGGCTGCAATCGAGCCGGAACGCCATGGACCAGAAAACACAAGAAGACATCCTTTTCGACATCAGGAGCGGCATCGGGTGGGTCACGTTCAACCGTCCGCAAGCGCGCAACGCCTTCACCTTCGCGATGTACGAGCGCCTGGCCGCCATCTGCGAAGAGGCCAACAAGGACCGCTCCATCAAGGCGCTCGTGCTCCAGGGCGCCGGCGACAAGGCCTTCGCCTCCGGCACCGACATCAACCAGTTCCGCGCCTTCAAGACGCCGGAGGACGCGCTCGAATATGAGGGCCGCATCGACCGCGTTCTCACGGTCCTGGAGCAATGCCGGGTGCCGACCATCGCGGCGATCTCCGGCGCGTGCACCGGCGGCGGTGCCGGCGTCGCCGCCTGCTGCGACATGCGCGTCGGCACCAAGACGACCAGGATCGGCTTTCCGATCGCCCGCACGCTCGGCAACTGCCTGTCGATGTCGAACTTGAGCCGGCTCACGGCGCTGGTCGGTCCCGCGCGCGTCAAGGACCTGATCTTCACCGCGCGCCTCCTGACAGCCGAGGAGTCGGCTGCCGTTGGCTTGTTGAACGAAGTGGTCGAGGATCATGCTGCCTTGCAGAAGCGCGCCGACGAGCTGGCGGCACTTATCGCCGGTCACGCGCCGCTCACCTTGGCCGCGACCAAGCAGGCGCTCGCACGCCTCCAGCGGCGTCTAACGCGCGAGGAGGGCGAAGACCTCATCCTCAGTTGCTATATGAGCCGCGACTTCCGCGAAGGCATGGACGCCTTCCTCAACAAGCGCGCGCCGCAATGGAAAGGCGAGTGAGCGCGCCCGCCTAGTCTTCGCGCCAGGCGCGGCCCATGGTGTCGGCCACCGGTTGCATCAAGTAGTCGAACGCCGTGCGCTCTCTCTTCTTGATGAAGACCTCGGCCGGCATGCCGGCTTGCAGGGTATGGGGCGCAATGCGGGCGATCTCGCTGTCCGACACCTCGACCTGCGCGAGATAATACGGCGCGCCGCTGCGCTGGTCGGTCAGGCGGTCCGCCGAGACATAGGTCACGCGTCCGCTCACCGTGGGGGTCGTTCGCTGCTTGAACGCGGTCAGGCGCACGTCGGCGGCCATGCCGACGACGGTGGACGAGATATCGGTGGGCTGAACCTGGGCTTCGATAAGTAGGCGCGACTCCGCTGGCACGATCTCCAGGATCACGTCACCCGGCTTGACCACGCCGCCGACGGTATGGGCGTTGAGACCGACGACAATGCCTGAGGCCGGCGCGCGGATTTCGATGTGATCGAGCGTGCTCTTGGCGGCGGTCGCGCGCTCCTGGAGGTCCGCGATTTGCGTCTGCACATCGCGTATTTCCTTCACCACGTTTTCCAGAAAAGTGCGCTCGAGCTGGAGCACCTCTAGTTGCGTGCTGCCGATGGTGACCTGCGTGCGCGCGATGTCGGCGATGCGCTCGCCGCGGCCGCCGCGCAGACGTGCCGCCTCGCGCTCCAATGACAGCACCTTCGTTTTGGCGGCGATGCCTTTGCTCAAGAGTTCGCGCAGGCCGCTCAACTCGTCCTCGACGAAGCCGATCTGCTGCTCCAGCGAAAGCTGCTGCGCCTGGAGGCCGACGATTTCCTGCTCGTATTGCCCGATACGCTGGCGCAGGATCGATTGCTGCCCCAGGAACGAGGCGCGCCGCGCGGCATAAAGCGCCCTTTGCGCCTGCATCATTTCGCCCAGCACCGGCTCGCCGTTGCGCGCTATCAGGTCCGCCGGAAATTCGAGCGCGGCTCCGTCGCGTTCCGCCGTCAAACGGGCTTCCAGCACGCGGGCGGCGTCGAGCGCGGTTTGCACCACCCCGAGACTGGCGCGGGCGCGCGCCTCGTCGAGCTTGAGCAGTATCTGTCCGGCCTGTACCGGCGCGCCGTCCTGCACGAAGATCCGCTCGACGATGCCGCCCTCGAGGTGCTGGATCTGCTTGCGCTTGCCGTCGACGGTCACGACGCCGTTGGCCATCACAGCGCTGGCGATCGGTGCGGTCGCGGCCCAGCCGCCGAGTCCCACCACTGTCATGACGATGACGATGAAGCCGCCGAGAATGGCGGGACGCGGGTTGAGCCAAGGGCGCGGACCTTGCTCCGCGGCCCGCGGACGTGTCGGGATGACGGCGGAGGTCATGGCCGCGTTCCGGTCTTGACGACGACGGGTGCGATGGGCCGCGTCACCTTGGCGAGCACCTCGGCTCGCGGGCCGATCATGTCCATGGCGCCGTCGCGCAGAACGAGAATGTCGTCGACTGCGCCGACGATGGTCGGCCGGTGGGCGATGACGACCACCGTCGTGCCCTGCCGCTTCAGCGCGACCATCGCGGAGAGCAACGCCTCTTCGCCTTCCGCGTCGAGATTGGCGTTCGGCTCGTCCAGAATGACGAGGGCAGGGCGGCCATAGACGGCACGCGCGAGGGCAATGCGTTGACGTTGTCCGCCCGACAGCGCCTCGCCGCCGGGACCGATCTGCGTGTCGTAACCTAGCGGCAGACGCAGGATGGTGCCGTGAAGCCCGGCGAGTTGCGCCGCCGCCAGCACGCCATCGGGATCCGGCCCGCCGAAGCGCGCGATGTTGTCGGCGACCGTGCCGTCGAACAGCTCGATATCCTGCGGCAGATAGCCGATCTGGCGGCCGATGCGGCCGCGGTCGAAATCGGCCAGCGCCGCGCCATCGAGCCGGATCTCGCCGGAGGCGATCGGCCAAGCGCCGACCAGCGCGCGTGCGAGCGTCGACTTGCCCGACGCGCTCGGCCCGATGACGCCGAGGGCGTGGCCCGGCGACAGGCTGAACGAGACACCTTTGACGATCGGCTTGACGACGCGCGGCGCCGACACGAACAGATTGGAAACGAAAAGCGCGCCTTTGAGATCCGGCAGCGGCATGCGGAATCGATTGTCCGCTTGCCGCGCCAAAGTCTCACGCAGGCGGCGATAGGCGCCGCGTGCCGACAAGAAGTTGCGCCAGGAGCCGATGGCGCCTTCGATCGGCGCGAGCGCGCGCGACATGATGATCGAGCCGGCGATCATCACGCCCGGGGTGATGAGATTGTCGATCGCAAGCCAGGCGCCACCCGCCAGCATGCCGACCTGGAGGAAAGGACGCCAGAACTTCGCCACGGCGACAAAGCCACCGGAGCGGTCGGCCACCATCGCATGGCTGTCGACCGCGACTTGATGCTTGCTTTGCCACTGCTTGATGAGCGCCGGCGCCATGCCCATGGCCTCGATGACTTCGGCATTGCGCAGGGCGGAATCGGCAAATCCGCCAGCGGCGATGGTCTCCGTGGTTGCGCTCTGCAATTGCCGCCGCGTAGCGCTTTCGTTGACCAACGCGATCAGCAGCAGGACGACGGCGCCGGCGAGCGCAATCGCGCCGAGCAAAGGATGCAGCAGGAAAGTGACCGCGATGAAGATCGGCGTCCACGGCGCGTCGAACAGAATGGGCAGAGCCGCGCTGCTGACGAAGCCGCGGAGCGTGTCGAGATCGCGCAGGGCCTGCGCCGGACTGTCGGGCCGGCTGCGCAGCTTGTCGGCGATCGCGGCGGCGAACAGGCGCTCGCCACATTCGTGATCGAGTTGCAACCCGCTGCGCACGAGAATGCGCGAGCGGAACAATTCGAGGAGGCCGAGCGCCGCCAGAAGTCCCGCGGCAAGCAACGTCAGAAAGAAGAGCGTGGCGCCGCTGCGCGAGGTGAGCACGTGGTCGTACACGTGCAGCATGTTCAGTGGAACCGTCAGCACCAGTACGTTGATGGCCAGACTGAACACACCCACGGCCATCAGTGACGGGCTCATTCGCCTGACGGCGGCATCGAGCGGATTATGATACGCGGGTTTCATATTCAAAATGACTCACACGCCGCATCCGGGTTCCACCGGACGCGAACGGAACATTGCTTTGCTGCCAGTCGGGGTTATTTCACCGATGCGACCGCTGCGTGACAGGCGGTCGCTCTCGACATGAAAATGAAACATGGGGAAAACCCGCGCGCGCCTGTGCGAACAGTGTCGGAACTCCCGTTGGAACCGTGCCGCTGTCACGGCAGCGTTAAGCGAGCTTCTTAGAACGCTTCCACTTTAGAATTCCACCAATAAGGGAGCGTTCGTATGTCGAATGATCATCGTGGCCACGGGCACAATCATAATCAGCATCATCATAATCAGCACGGTCATGACCACGACTATCTGCATAAGAAGTTCGTCTTCGGAACCAATGCGGACGATGTCCTGAACGGCACCAAGTTCAACGACGTCGTCTTCGGCTTCGGCGGCGATGACCGGATCGACGCCAAGGGCGGCAACGACATCGTTTTCGCGAGCGCCGGCGATGACTTCGTCGACGGTGGGGCGGGCAACGACACGCTGCTCGGCGAAAGGGGCAACGACGCCCTGCTCGGCGGCGACGGCAACGACGACATCAACGGCGGCGACGGCAACGACTTCATCGTCGGCGGCGCCGGCACCGACGAACTCGACGGCGGCAAGGGCAACGACAAATTCGTGATCCGTGTCGGCACCGGCATCGACAAGATCGAGAAGCTCGAGGCTGGCGACCGCGTCGACCTGCGCGCCTTCAACTTCGCCTCGGCGCAGGACGCGCTCGACGCTTTCCACCAGGTCGGCCACAACGCCGTGCTTGACCTCGGCGGCGGCGACAAGCTCGTCATCGAGCATATCAAGGTCGCCGATCTCGACCCGATCCAGTTCATTGTGTCCGATGCCGAGACCGGCGTATCGAGCTCGCTGTCGCCTTACATCGACCCGGTCGACCCGAGCATTTCGGTCAAGTCGATCCTCACCGTCGGCGACCAGACGTCGGACGGTACCGGCTGGCAGATGGTCGGCATTCCGGACGGCCTCGGCGCGTTCGACAACGGCGACGGCACGTTCACGGTGCTGATGAACCAGGAACTAAGCGCTGGCCAGGGCGTCGTGCGCGACCACGGCTTCGCCGGCTCCTTCGTCTCGAAGCTGGTGATCGACAAGACCACGCTCGAAGTGCAGTCGGGTTCCGATCTGATCCAGCACGGCTTCGAATACGATGCCGGAACGGGTAACTATGTCGCCCAGACCTCCGCGTTCGATCGCTTCTGCTCGGCGGACCTCGCCGACTCGACGGCGTTCTACAATCCGGAGAGCGGCCTCGGCTACAATGGCGGCCGTCTGTTCCTCAACGGCGAGGAATCCGGCACGGAAGGCCGCGCATGGGCGCACATCGCGTCCGGCGCCGAAGCCGGCAACAGCTATGAACTCGCCTGGCTCGGCAACATGGCCTACGAGAACGTCGTCGCCAATCCCAACAGCGGCGACAAAACCGTGGTTGCGGTCACCGACGACGGCCAGAACGGCCAAGTTTACTTCTATGTCGGCGAGAAGCAGTCGACCGGCAACGCCATCGAGAAGGCCGGTCTCACCGGCGGCTCGCTCTACGGCATCAAGGTCGACGAACTCGATAATCTGGCCGACAACAACAACGAGAGCAACGCCTCGACACTCGGCGGCGATTTCCAGTCGTCCTTCTCGCTCGTCAATATGGGCGACGTGAGCGGGTCGAACGGTGCGGCCCTCGATGCCAACAGCGAGGCGGCCGGCGTGACGTCGTTCCTGCGTCCGGAAGACGGTGCGTGGGATACCGTCAACGACAACCGCTTCTACTTCGTCACGACGTCGAGCTTCAGCGGCAACAGCCGGCTCTGGGCGGCGGATTTCAACGATCCGAACGATCCGACGGCCGGCGGCACCATCAAGATGCTGCTCGACGGCACCGAAGGCCAGAAGATGATGGACAACCTGACCGTCACCCAGGACGGCAAGGTGGTGATCGAGGAAGACGTCGGCAACAACGCCCACAACGGCAAGATCTGGCAATACGATCCGGCGACCGACCAGCTCACGCTGCTGGCGCAGCACGACCCCAGCCGCTTCACCACGGGCGGCTCCAACTTCCTCACGCAGGACGAGGAATCCTCGGGCATCATCGACGTGACCGATATCCTCGGCTCGGCCGGCCAGAAAGCTTATCTGCTCGACACGCAGGCGCACTACAACATCGCCGGCGAGTTGGTGCAGGGCGGCCAGCTCTCGGTCATGTATCAGGACGTGGCATAGCGCGACAGCGCGGGACGGCCTTTGCTTGCCGTCTTCGAAAGCGGCCTGCCGGAGTCGTCCGGCAGGCCTTTTTATATGAGGCGTCGGGCCTTACAGCGATTCCGAGTAGATGCTGTAGGAATCGCGCACGCGCAGGATGTGCGCGCGCATGGCCTTCTTGGCATTGACGCGCTCGCCGCGCAAAATCGCCTCGACGATGCGGTCGTGCTCGAGATGCGATTGGGCCAGTCGCCCGAGATTGCGGAACTGGGCGCGGCGGAATGGTTGCACGCGCGCCCGCGTTATCACCGTCGTCTCCATCAGATAGCTGTTGTGGCTGCCGCTATAGATGGCGGTATGGAACGCTTCGTTGTTCTCGTGATAGCGCTGCGGATCGCCCGACTGGATCAGCACGCGCAGCCGCTCGTGGATGTCTTCGAGCGTGCGCCGCTCGCCGATGGTCATGCGCTCGGCGGCAAAGCCGGCGCACAGCGCCTCCAACTCCGCCATGGTTTCGAACATGCCGGAGAGCTGATCCTCGCTCGGCTGCGCCACCAGCGCCGCGCGATGTGGCCGCACTTCGACCAGACCGCTCGCCGACAACAGCCGGATCGCCTCGCGCACGGGCGTACGCGATACGCCGAAGCGGCGCGCAATAGTGATCTCGTCGAGCGGTGTGCCGGGGGCGAGGGTGCCATTCACGATCTCGTCGGCGAGCTGCAACCGCAATTCCTCCGACCGCGTCTTGCGCGGCCAGGAGTCGGCACGGGCTTGTGCCTCGGGTGCGAGCATCGTCATACGAGACCTTGCCTCCGGCGACGGCGGGTCACACGGGCGGGTGTGGGATCGCCGTCAGCAGGTCACGGGTATAGTCCGCTTCCGGTGCGACCAGAACCCGTTCGGTCGGGCCCTGTTCGACGATCTGTCCACTCCGCATCACAATGACACGATCGCACAAGAGTCGCACCACATTGAGGTCGTGCGACACGAAAAGATAGCTCATCCCTAACGAATCTTTGAGGTCCTGCAACAGGTTGAGCACCACGGCCTGGACCGAGACATCGAGCGCGGCCGTCGGCTCGTCGAGAATGACGAGGTCGGGCTTGAGCGCGATGGCGCGGGCGATGCCGACGCGGGCCTTCTGGCCGCCGGAAAGCTGGTGCGGGAACCGGTCGAGCAGGTCGAGGGGCAGCCCGACCTGTGCGGCCAGTTCCTCGCACCGGGCACGCACCGCGCCGCGGCCGGAGAGGTCGCCCAGCCGGAGGATCGGATCGGCAATGGCACGTGCCGCCGTGAAACGGGGATTGAGACTGTCCGTCGGATCCTGGAACACCATCTGGATGCGTTTGCGCAATGGCAGCTTGGCGAACTGCCGCGCGGGAATCTCACCGATGTCCTCGCCGTCGAACTGGATGAGGCCTGACGTCTTGTCGATCAGCCGCATCAGCATCATCGAGGTGGTCGATTTGCCGCACCCCGACTCGCCGACGAGCCCGACGCTCTCGCCGCGGCCCACCGTGAAGCTGATGCCGTCGACCGCCTTGAACGTCTCCGGTTTCGGCGCCGGCTTCGGCCCGAGCAGCTTGGCCAAGGCCGAGGGGCCTCCCTGGCGCGGATATTCCTTGATCAGCTTTTCGACGACGAGCAGCGGCTTGGTATCCACAGCGATCGGCGTGCGCGGCGCCGCGCTCGGCCGATCGCTCTCGCCTTCCGGCAGCAGTCCACGCAGCGTCACGCCTGGACGCGGCGTCGCTTTCATCAGCTTGCGCGTGTAGGGATGCGCCGGATGCTTGAAGATGGTCGCCGAGGCGGCGGTTTCCACCACCTTGCCTTTCTCCATCACCACCACTTTGTCGCAATAGGCGGCGGCGAGGCCGAGATCGTGCGTGATGAGGATGGTGGACATGCCGCGTTCGCGCGTCAGATCCATCACCAGGTCCATCACCGCCTTCTGTGTGGTGACGTCGAGGCCAGTAGTTGGTTCGTCAGCAATCAGCAACTGCGGCCGGCAAGCCAAGGCCAGCGCGATCACCACGCGCTGGCACATGCCGCCTGACAATTCGAAAGGATAGGCATGGTAGCGCTCGCGCGGCCGCGCGATGCGCACCTGCTCGAGCATTTCGATCGCCTTCTCGCTCGCGGTTTCGTTGCCGGCCTGGGCATGCTGCAGCAGCACGTCCTCGATCTGCTTGCCGATCTTGCGGATCGGGTTGAGCGCGAGGCGCGGGCTCTGAAAGATCATCGACATTTCGCGGCCGCGCAGGTCGCGCATTTCCGCTTCCGGCACCGCACGCAGGTCGAGGCCGGAGAACATCACCGAGCCGTCGGCGATCCTGCCGGCGCGGTCGAGGATGCGCATCACGGCATAAGAAGTGACGGACTTGCCGGAACCGCTTTCGCCGACGATGCCGAGCGTTTCGCCTTTGGCGACGGTGATGTTGATGTGTTCGACCGCGCGCACGGTGCCGCGCCGGGTGGCGAACTCGACGGTCAAGTCGCGCACATCGAGCAAGGGAAGCGCCTGCTCGGTCATCAGGTCTGCTGCGGGATAAGTCTGCGCGTCCATGGTTACCTCACGTCCGCCGCTGCGGGTCGACCAGATCGCGGAGGCCGTCGCCCAGAAGGTTGAAGCAGAACACCGCCAGCATCAGTGCCGCGCCGGGAAACAGCGCGATCCACCATTCGCCCGAGATGATATTGCCGGCGCCTTCCGCGACCATGATGCCCCATTCCGGCGTCGGCGGCCGCACGCCCAGCCCGATGAACGAAAGACCGGCCGCGTTGAGAATGGCGTAGCCCATCGTGAGCGAGACCTGCACCATCATGATCGGCATGATGTTCGGCAAAATGTGCATGAGCAGGATGCGAAAATCGCCGTTGCCCGACAGGCGGGCCGCCTGCACGAAGCCGGCCTCGCGCCGCACGTTCGCTTCCGCGCGCGCGACGCGGACGTAAAGCGGGAAGTTGATGATGGCGGTGGCGATGACGATGTTGGTGACGGTGTTGCCGAGCGCGGCGACGATGCCCATGGCGAGAACGAACAGCGGAAAGGCCATGATGGTGTCGGAGATGCGGCCGACGATGCGGTCGGTCCAGCCGCCGAAGAAACCGGAGGCGATCCCGGCAAGCCCGCCGAGCGCGAAAACCAGTGCGACCGAGGTGAGCGCGATGATGAAGTCGAGCCGGGTCGCCACCACCACGCGGCTGAAGATGTCGCGGCCGAGCTGGTCGGTGCCGAACCAGTGTTTGAGCGAGGGTGCTTGCAGGGCTGCGGCGGTATCGCTCGCCAATGGATCGTACGGGACAATGTAAGGGCCGATCAGTGCGGCGAGCGCGATCAACAGGAACAGGGCGAAGGCGATGCCCGTCACCGGATTTTCCGACACCACATAGCGCGCATGCCGGAGCAACGAGTTGCTTGCCGCCTTCGGCGCGGGCGTGCTCAGGGCGGTATCGGTCATCCTTCCAGCCTCACACGCGGGTCGATCAGGCCGTAGAGAACGTCGATGATCAGGTTCAGCGCCACATAGAGGATCGCCATGGTGAGCACGAAGCCCTGCACCGGCGCGAAATCCGACGAGATCAGTGCCTCGACGGCGTAGGAGCCGATGCCCGGCCAGGCGAACACTTTCTCCACCAGCACATTGGCGCCAAGCAGGAAGGAGAACACCATGCCGAGCGTGGTGATGACTGGCAGCATCGCGTTGCGGAAGGCATACGTCAGGATGACTGTCTGGCTGTCGAGGCCGCTCGCGCGCGCCGTGCGCACGAAGTCGGAAGCAAGGACGGCCAGCATGGAGGCGCGCGTCATACGCGCGATCGGCGCCAGCGCGAAGATGCAGAGCGTCATTCCCGGCAGCAGAAGCTGGCTGAGCGCGGCGCGGAAGGTCTCGAAGTTGCCGGTGACGAGACTGTCGATGAGATAGAAGCCGGTGATCTGCGGCGGCGCGGAGAAGAACACGTCGAGCCGGCCGAGGGGCGGCGGTGACCAGCCGAGCAGGAAGTAGAACACGTAAACGAGCAACAGTCCGGTGAAGAACACCGGCAGCGATACGCCGGCGGTGGCGACCACGCGGCAAGTGTGATCGATCCAGGAGCCTTGCTTGACCGCCGCGAGAATGCCGAGCGGGATGGCGATCGCCATCGACAAAATCAGACCGAACAGCGTCAGCTCGGCGGAAGCGGGCAGACGGTTCCTGATCTCGGTCAACACCGGCTGGCCCGTGGTCAGCGAATTGCCGAGATTGCCTTTGGCGAGATCGGTGACGTAATCGCCGAATTGCATCACCAGCGGCTTGTCGAGGCCGAGCTGTTTGCGAATCTGCTCGATCGCTTCCTTGGTGGCCGCCGGTCCGGCGAAGTAGGCGGCGGGATCGCCCGGCAGCGCGCGCGTCAACAGAAACGTGACGATCACCACGCCGATCAGGTTCGGAATGATCAGGACCAGACGCTTGGAAATCATGCTCAGCATGGCATCTCCTCGTCGTCATGGCCGGGACAAGCCCGGCCATGACGCATGCGTGGTTACCCCTTCGCGAACCCCCGGTAATCGAGCCGCCGGTGGAACCAGTAGGCGTAGCCGGTGACGTTCTTCTGCATCGCGACGTTGGAATAAGGCTGGAACAACGGGATGCGCGGGATGTCGGTGAAGGCGAGATCGACGAAGCCCTTCACATCCTTTTCATAGGTTGCCTTGTCGCCATTCGCCGCGGCGGTCACCGCGCCGTCGATGAAGCCGTCCATTTCCTTGGACTGATAGCTCATCGTGTTGAAGATCGAATTCTTGCCGTGGTAGCACCAGATGAAGAAGTACTCGGGATAATCGAGCCAGCCCGAGAACACATTGAGATATAGCGGCAGCACCTTCTTGTTCAGTTCGGTGCGGAAGTTCGAGCCGGGGATCTTGTTGATCGTCGTCTTGATGCCGATCTGGCCGAGGCTTTCCTGGATCAGTACCGCCGTCGGCTCGTTGACGGTGGCGAATCCTAAGTCGAACGACAACGTCGTCTCGAAGCCGTTTGGATAGCCGGCTTCCGCAAGCAGCGCCTTGGCCTTGGCGATGTCGGTGTTGAACTTGTGCGGCTGCGGCCATTTGGCTTCTGTCGGCTTGTCGGCAGCGGCGCCGAACATCGGTCCGCCGAGACCGAACAGCACCGCGTCCATGATCTTCTGGTAGGGCAGGGCGTAAGCCACCGCCTGCCGCACCTTGATGTTGTCGAAGGGCGGGTTCTTCACGTTCATGCCGAGATATTGGATGCCGTTCGAGAACGGCGTCGACACGATGTTGAGCTTGCCGGAGTTCTTTAGCTCGACGAAGTCCTTGTTCGGCAATTCGTAGGAGATGTCCGCGTCGCCGCGTTCGAGCAGCGCGCGCCGGTTGCCGGCCGACGGCACCATGCGCCAGATCACCCGCTTGATCTTCGGCAGCGGGCCGCCGGCCCATTTGTCGTTGCGCTCGAGGATCACTTCGCTGCCGGCGGTCCAGCCGACGACCTTGTAGGCGCCGGAGCCTGCTGTGTTGAGCTTGGTGTATTCGAGACCCCAGGGGTCTTTCTCGGTCGCGTGCTTCTTGACCAGCCCTGAATTGTAGATCGCGGGCACGATCACCGCGAGATCGGGGATCGTCAGCCGGTCCTTGCGCAGGAAGTCGACGCGCACGGTGTTGTCGTCGACGGCGACGAACTGCTCGGGCTTGGTGAGCGAGCCCGCGCCCATCTGGAAGGTCGGGAAGCCGCCGACCGACACCGCGCGGTCGAGCGACCATTTCACGTCCTTGGCGGTGACCGGCGTGCCGTCCTGGAAGGTCGCGTTCTTCTTCAGCTTGAAGGTGACCGACATGTCGCCGATCTTCATGTCGTCGGCGAGTTCGGGCTTGAACTTGTCCTTGTCGTAGTAGGGAACGCCGTTCGCGCCGGTCTTCATCTCGTGCGAGATCAGGCGGTCGTAACAGTTCCACGACACCTCGTAGCCAGGCACGTTGGTGCCGACGCCGTGGATGTCGAGATTGTTAGGGCCGCTCTCCGAGACGATGAGTAATGTCTCGTTGCGGGCCTGGGCCTTGGCCGGCGAAAATACCGCCGGCGCGGAAACCGCGGCGGTGGCGACGGCCGCCGACTTCAGAAAATCACGACGCTTCATGAAAACCTCCCCGAGAATGCACGGAGGTCCTTCCGCAAGGGCTGTGCCAACCGGCGGTTTC
>Ga0255338_1002360_pt1 | contig 28284 bp, 21 predicted proteins | sample MeOH1_35cm_T4_19_FD_203715 | JGI IMG/M metagenome (GOLD analysis project Ga0255338, IMG submission 203715) | Sandy soil microbial communities from University of British Columbia, Vancouver, Canada - MeOH1_35cm_T4_195 | ecosystem: Engineered > Artificial ecosystem > Sand microcosm > Unclassified ...
CTGATTCATCAGGGTACGCAGATTGTGCCCGCTGACTTTTTAATGCCGGTGCATAGCCACTACAAGGTAGGTACTAACGGCAACACGCATCATAAAATCCTGCTGGCTAACTTCCTGGCACAAACACAATCATTGATGCTTGGTAAAACCAAAGAACAGGCACGTGCTGAGCTGGAACAGCAAGGCATGAGCGGAGAAGCACTCGAACGGCTTCTCCCCCATAAAGTGTTTGAAGGCAATCGCCCTACAACATCAATTGTGTTCGACAAACTGACACCGAACACATTAGGTAAGCTGATTGCACTTTACGAACACAAGATATTTGTACAGGGTATTATCTGGGACATCAACAGCTATGACCAATGGGGCGTTGAATATGGCAAGCAAATTGCGCAGCAGATTTTGCCGCAGCTAATCAGTGATGAAATCGTCAAAAATTATGACAGCTCCACCAATGGGTTGATCAACTATACAAAATCACTCAAGATAGATATTTAACTTTAATTTAGCGCTCGTTTTATTGCGCATTAATCCGCCCTGATTCCTCACTTGCATTTTAGCTAATCAAATTAATATGGTGGAATACTGTTATGTCAAACAGAATTCCACCCTCTCTTAATTGGTTAATTGATAAACGTGCGCGAATTTCTGGAGAAATTGAAAAAACCAGAAGATCTCTAAAGCAAGCTCAATCGTTAATTGTTGAGCTTGAAGATTTAGAGACTAAATTGAAAGCAATTGATACCACGCTCCAGTTGCATGATATCCAAGTTGATATTGGTCTTATCAAGCCAATTACATCGAATTATTATCGCTTAAAAATCCCACATGGTGAACTTACAAAATCTATATTAACTTGCATTAAACTTTATGGAGCATCGTCTCCAGTATCGAAATCAACAATAGTAGATTTCGTAATAGCAAGGCACTTTGATTATGATGCTGAAGAGACTGCGAAGTCACAAATTAAAAACAGTATTCACAATAGATTAAAAAATTTATGTCGAGATGGAGTTATTGAGAGGTATAACTCACCAGATTACACCAGAAGGATTCTTTGGAACATACATCCCAAATTCAATTTCGACAAAGGCACATAGAAAGTTTGAACCAAGTCTGACAGCTACCTTAGAAACTTAGCAACTGTCAGATAAGGTCTGAGCTAGTACAGATAAACTGACTTACTACTAGCCATGACAATACTCAAAACCTAGCCGTTTCCCTTTGTTATATCCACAAAAGGCTTTAGATGGTTCTCGACTAAGCATTTTTGAAATTAACGAATAGAATCGTTGGCTAATGACAATTTCCTTGCTGTCATTTCGATAAGCAAACTCAGCTGCATAATATGCCAAATAGGTTTTAAGGATGCCATTATAAGTTCCGAATTCTCCTCGCCTCACTCTTGAGAAGAAAGACTCTGCTTGATTGTTATTTACACCAAACTCGTCTTGATACTGCAGTGAATGATTAACTGAAAAATGGGTAATGCCCAACAACGGCTCTATCTTATTAAAAGCACCTCCAAAATCTGTCATGATAATTGACCCTTTGGCAACGGATTTTTTTATAAGTGGTAGGATTACCTCCGCTGTCTCTTTCTTTAAAACGTAAGTGATTGTTCTGTTCGAACCATACGATCCGTCGTCATTCAACGCTAACTGAGACAAAGCAAGAATGATGCGGCGATTTTTCAGCTTTTTAAGATTGGATGGTTCGGGATGTGTCTTCTTATCAGGAACGATAGAATCTTTTCTAGCTCTCAGTTTATTATTAACTAAAAAAGAGTCAGACGATTTCCTGTTGTTGCTTCTCCTTGGCTTGCCACATATATGCATGCAATCAATATGAACAATGCCGCTCAAAGGCGTCATGTCCATTGTTTCAAAGATTACCTCTCTAATTTTTGCAAAATTTAAATATGCATTCTTGTAAGTTACGCCTAAATCAATCGGAAGTTCATTGGCATTTGCACCTTGTAATCCTGTAATAAAAGCAAACAAAATGCATAGTAATTTTGAAAATTCTAGCTTTCTATTATGTAACGCAGTACCTGAAGTCACGCTGAAGCGGTGATTACAGTGTTTACAATGCCATTGTTTTCTTGTCTTGATGAACCAATGTTTTTCTATCGCCCCACATTCTGGACATGCAAATTTCTCTTCGTCCCCAAATCTGGCTTTCCTAAAAATCTCCCAAGCTTCTAGCTCTGAAAGTTTCGCCAATTTATAAGAGGTCAATACTCTATTAACCTTACTTCGACTGTAATGCATTGCCATAAATAACCTGCCTTTTCTTTTAAATGAAAATTGCAGGCGTAGCGATATATTTTTAGGTAACAACAACTCATCCAACATTAAAATAGTTGTTGGCTTTACTTGACAAACATATCGTTTAAGCTAAAATGCACATACAGTCTCACTAGATTGCAGCACATTTCAAAGCTCAGAATACCTCTCTAAAGGTTCTGAGCTTTGTGCTTTCTACGCCTCACCACGTACTTTCTGTATTTAAGTCATCGTTAATCCCTTCATTTTTTAGCCTGCATTTACCTACTTGATTGTTGGAATAACTTATCCAGCCAATCGTCCACATCTTTCTCACGCCATTTTCTTGTTCTACCTATCCTTATAAACTCAGGTGCATTCCCTTCAGATATTAAATATTCAAGCTTGCGCAAGCTAACCCCTAGTCTCAGAGCCACTTCTTTTGCTTCAATTAAAAGTTTTTCAGTCATTTAGGTCAGCCATGCATATATTTGCAGTCCTATGCATTTTGAATTGGTAATCTGTATGATGGTAGCCATCATAAAAACATCAAATGTCAAATTATGGTCAAAACTAATTGGGTTCGCACTGGATGGTTCGAATTACATAATGCAGCAATGACTTTTGGTGCAGAGATTGATTACTTGCCTCAAGACAATCCTGAGTTAAAAAATAGAAGGTACTTAGATGCCGAGCTATACACTAGCCTGCTTAGCAAGGTAGTGAAATATTCGAAAATAAGATTAGAGATTTATGATTGCCGATCAGAACTGATATGCAATTTAATTTTTAGACAAATACGTAAAACTGCAAGAAAACGCGATGATGATTTGTGGAAATTTCTTACTACCGTTGATTCTATAGATGTTCTGATAAATCAATTTCAGCAAAGCGCATTTTTTATCCAAGATGCTCAATCACCTTCATTTTCAAAGATCCAGATTCATACTATTGCCAAATATGGTGCATGGCTAATTTACCGCGAAACTAAAACTCCTCAGGAATATTTGTCAGCTATTTTGTGGGGATTTGCACTTATTGGCCTCACTAAACATCTATGGAGCCAACAGGGTGTGTGTGAATTTTGTTATCGTAGAACTTGGCCTGGTAGGCGGTTTTGTGAAGAGCATTCACAAAGTCAAAGTGACGCTATCAATCGTTCGAAGAATTACATGAACTATAGAACTGGTAAGAAGGCTCATCTCCTAGTAAAAAAGCATAAATTAACGGAGAGGGTTCAAGGCTCCGCCATGCTGAAGCAAGCCATTTCAGAAACAGCAATGTGCGATTTACTCTTCCCAGCACTCATTGATGAAAAGGCTAAAAACGATGAAAAAGAGCTGATTTATCAGGCGCTTTCACAAAGCCCGCGAGTGTTAAGACGGTTTAGAGAACAATCGAAAATCTCTTATGAAGAATATGTCGAATTGAAATATGACAGCCTAATTACCCATTTAAGAAAAACTTTAGATTCTTATGAGTTATCAAGTTTAGGATGGCCAAGCAAAATACTTGCAGCTGAAATCTGGTTTACCGCAGAAATAAAAGTGAGTCCAGGCGTTCGAAAAAATGGGAGGAAAGCTACAGCAAGAATTGCTATGGCAAAAAAGCTATTTGCGTCTGGACTTACCAAATCTCAAATTGCAGCTAAGCTAAAAATTAGTCCTTCTGCAATATCAAAATGGCTGGTACGGAAACCTGAAATTAAGAATGAGTTTGGAGAGATTGACGAAGTGATTTTCTTAGATTAGTTAGGGAGCCAAATGATAGGCAGAGATAAATCAGTCACTACTTTCCACGGCATTTTCCGACTCTACTGACCGGTTGCGGGACGAAAAGTTAGTGACTTAAACTAATTATACTACTTTTGTAGCATTGAGCATTATTTCTTAGCTGTTGAATGACTTACGGTAACCCTTTTCTTTATATATTCTGTTTGTTTTCTATAAGAAAACAGAAAAAGTACCAATAATGCAAATGTAGCTATATAAGTGGTGTATTCAATTAATACTGGTAACTCTAGAGTTAGTCGGTCATATAATTTAATTACAACAATTAATAAGACCATCGCACACAAGGTCCTATACGTATTATTCATTTCAGATAAAACTTCAATTTTTGGATCGGCTTTAACACCAGCAACAAAATCCGCATAAGGTGCGAACTTTATAAAGCCGATTTTCTTTAAAATTGGATCTAATATTAATGATCCAATACGGCTAATAACTAATCCCAGAAAATAATATATGAATACACCAATTACAATATTCATGGTTGTAAGATTGTATGTAGACACATTGTCTAATGCATAAGCAAATAGGACGCCTGGTAAAAGATAATTAAAAACATTATACGAACTTAGTTTATCTAATAAATCTTTCATTCGAATCCCCTTAATAAATTGTGACTATTTGTTATTTGGCTTCACATTTTAGAACTTGCATATCATTTTCACCCATAATTAATGATATTGCTGGAAAACCATCTTCTGCCATACCGAGAGATAGAAATAGTATTTGGTAGAAATCATCCTTGCTAGGTTTTGCAGAATGTCCCGCAGGGTGACTATGCCATTCGCCAATATAGCCAACCATATCGGCTGTCATTTTTGCTATTGTTTGCACTTGTTGTTGAGTACCCTTTGTACCTCTTTCAAAAGAGGTCGGGGATGCGAGACTATCTGCTGGCGCTGACAAAACATCGACTATAACAATGGTTTTTACATTGAAGTCATAGTAGCCAAGCAGTATCCCTCCTGTTTCATTTGGTAATCCTAGTGTTCTAAGAGTCCTTATTTTCTTTACCAAACCTTCATCAAGGTATATGTCAAAATCATCGATTGACATACATATTTCAGGCTCTGGAGCAATGTGGTAACTGTTAACGCTGCCATCGGTATTACTTCTATTCCAGACACGTATTGCAGATGTTGGGGTTTCATAAACTGTCATTACCTGTTCAGATAGCGTAGTAGCATGGTTCATTATCTTAGAATAAGGCATGATGAATGAAATATCGCGACAACTTGAACCACTTATAAATGAACCTCCAGTGTCATATAGATTGTGTTGTCCTATCTCTTGATTTATCAGTGCGCGATAGTATTGTGCTTCTAATGTTCGAAGGCGAATCTTTCGATCTTGATCCTCAGCTAATAGAACTGAAGAATCTCCATTCGGTGTAATAAATACAGATATATGCCTCGCAACATCATCACGTTTGCTCGCTAGGCGCGGGTAATTAATAGTCGTTGAGGCGTCAACCACTAAACTAGAAAGTTTGTGTGTATCTAACAAAGATTGATTCGAAAAATCTCCCCCATCAGCATTAATACCTACAACCTTAGTAGCGCCTAATGTAATACTGTACGCATGCTGTACAGCTACATCTACTTTTGGTAGACCTACATCTTCAGCCGTGCCCATGTGCCTCACTAGGTTATGTGGCTTTAGATGATCTTCATCTATTACAGTCCAAACACCCCAGCCACTACGAGTCCATAAATCCAATAAAACACCGCCTAAAGCTCCAACCCCAACTAAAATACCCTGTGGCCCAAGATTGATAATTCCAGACTTTATTCGTGAGGTTTCTGCTGAATTAAAATGTAGCACCGTCATATTATCAATAGGTTGCTTACGCCATGCAGCTTCTTCACTTGTATCTATAGTGCCCATTGCATCATTGAATACTTTATTTTCATGGCGCATCAAAAAACCGATATTAATGCCAAGCGTGAGTAAGCCTACTGGTAAGAAAAATGCATAATGAGAAACTCTTTCTGGGTCAGCATCCTGCGTTCTTTTAATAGGAACAGTGATTACAAAAACAGTCATATTGTAATCAGTCGTTATATTCACTCCGCCTTCAGGGACAGCAAGCTTGGTTTTGAGCAAATCAATTAGGTTGATATCTTTTGATTGGAATAAATTTATGAGATCACCCATGTTATAAGGGCTTTGTTCCACTTGACTGTGCACTACCGGCGGTAAAGCAAGTTCAATAACAGACACTCGTCTGTTATCGTTGATTAATTCGGGTGACCCTACGGGCCAAGCAAAGATAGTCATGCCTTTATCCTGTCGCTCAGGGCCAATAATGAAAGTGAAAGTAGTGCCTGCAGCTTGTAGTTCTCTGAAGTTTGAAGGTAGTACCAATTCAAACTTAGAGTAAAAAAACAAACCCTCAACAGGCTGATCTGATGCATGCAATTCTCCACGAGAACTTTTTTCTAACCACCAGATTATTCTTTTTAAGAAATTTTGAGGTGTCCAAGTACGGAGTACATTTTCGGGGCTATCAAAATATAGGCATAGCTGCGCTGGGGTGCCAGTTCTGGTCTGATTTTGATGCAATAGAATTGGGAAGTTTTTTCTAAGGGTTAGTACATGAATAAGCTGCTTATCGTCGAGATTGATTTCTAATAAAAGCCTTTCACGATAGAGTATGCCGTAAACATTTCTGGACGGAACTTGGTCGCAAGTTACATCAACCACCAAGTACTCTGCTTTGAGTACATTGTCTTTAACTGCTCTCAAAACTTGAATCAGACTGAATTCATTATTTTGTTTAATTGCACTGTAAAGACTTAAGCTTCTCGGCAGTGCAAGATCTGTGGCGGCAATTTCTTCAAGCCACCCCAAATCGTGATAGTCGATAGCCATTATCCTGCTCTAGGTGGTTTTACGGAAGCCATGAAAGATGCGCCAGTAGTCACTGCTTTGACTAACGAAATACTTCTATTTGAAATTTCAAATTTGATTGGCTTGGGCTTATTGGCATTAGGCTCTTCCATGGTCACTAGAAATTTCCTACCACCAACTTTATTAATATATTTTTCGTACGTTTTACGTGCTTGAATATGCGGGGGCTGTACTTGTTCGTATGACTCTTTAACGTCAGTAACTGGGCAGCTTGAACTTACAATATAGGCATCTGGTTTGCCTGCCAAAAGTATTTTTTCCACAAGCGGAGTAGGTGTGGTTTCCTTCTCGCCTTTTTCATCTTTATTTAATGACTTATAGCTACAATGATGCGGAATGTTAAAAATATCCCATGCTAGACGATCCATATTGCCATGATACTCAGTGATAGAAACGATATCATCAAGTCCTTCTGAGTCAGTATCGCCTACTTCAAGATAATCGAAATACTCGCCATCTGCGTCTAGTCTTACATTAAAAACGAGAGATGCTTCATTTCTAATGATATCTCCATCATCGCAGTGTTTGATAAATGGTGAATGGCAGAAAACTTCCACACCATCGTCGGCCAAACTAAAGCCTGGAACAATAGTACCTGCATCAACAAATAAATGGTCTCGAGCTGTAACTGGTAAACCTCTTTCCTTTAGTTTCTCATGAAGCCATTCTTCATCCAATCTTGCAGGGTGTGAGAAAATGAGGATATCTTTACCCTCTAGCAGTCGATGTCTAGCCTCTTGTCGTAATATAACAAATTCTTCACTTTGTTCATCATTTGTTGCACTATCAAGCACTATTGCAGCCGGAACCCACAGAGTGTTTATTTTGATGCGACCATTGCCCTGGTATTTTTCAGCATGCTGTAGTTCGAAAAAGTCAGTACTGCCACTGATATGATCTTTATCTGCATGTGTAAAAGCGACAACATCAAAATTATCTCTTTCGGCCGCACTTAACTCTTCTTTAAGGGTTGAGTTAAGATCAATCACAGGGTCATCTGGGTCTTCACCGCATGAACGATGACAAAAATCGAAAAGAATACGACGACCATTTGAAGTAATTACCTGACTCGTATCGCCATTTGCTACAGGGTAAAACACAATTTCATGCTTGTTCATTGGAGCTCCTATGCTTGATAGTGACGAATTAGAATCTAGTCAGTAATTTGCCACGCTTCTAAAAATGTAATATCTTGTGTTTATTAAGACATAAACACCCACTATATTGTGGTTAATAACTATATTTTCAAGTATAAATAATATTTAATTACTTTTCTTTTGTTACGCCCTTAAATGGGGTTTTGTCAGAAGTCTTTACATCCATAAACTGCCCATTCTCTTTATCACGCTTCACCCAGTTTCCTGAGGGAGTTTGAGTTTGACTGCGATCACGAACTGCGCCGATACGATGACCATCACCTGCTGGGTTATTTTTCGCCATAACATTATTCCTTAAATTTTATGATTTACACTATTGAGAATCATATCAGCTACAATACATCATCATTTATATGATGTCAATACGCTAAAATGATTGCATTAAATATTTTGAGCTATTACAATGCAATTTATGGATAAGTTAAAAATGAATTCTGAAGAACCAATTAGCCAAACTCAGAGAGAGCGTCTTGCTTACATAGACTTTCGCCTATATTTTTTAGGTGAGTTAAGAAGACAGGACATACTTGATCGCTTTGGTGTAGGGCCAGCGGTTGCTACCAGAGATATCACTCAATACAGAAGCTTGTATTCTGAGAATATAGCCTTTGAGGGGAGTACTAAAACCTATTTGATTACCAACGAATTCAAGCCAGCTTTTGAACATAATATAGAGCGGGTACTTACTGTACTCTCACACGGGTTCGGTGATGGCATCAACTCCATCAAAGGATCGCTTATCAATTGCGTACTACCAATTACATTGAATCGACCGTCAGTTTCTATATTGGCACCAATCACTCGTGGAATATATCGAAGAAAAGCTGTCTCTGTGCAATATAGTTCCCACTCCAGTGGCGCAAACAAAAGAGAGATTATTCCATTTACTTTAGTTAATGATGGTCTTAGATGGCATGTCAGATCATTTGATAGAAAAAGTCAGGAATTCAGAGATTTTGTTCTGACCAGAATGAAGTCAGCCGTTTTTTTAGAAGACTCGATTATTGAAATACACGAATCAATAGAACATGACAATGAGTGGAATAGAGTTGTTGAGTTGGAGATCGTGCCACACCCTGCTAGAACGCGACCAGAAGTTATAAGTAGTGACTACGGGATGGAAAATGGTGTTTTAAAAATTAAAATCCGTGCTGCCATAGTTGGTTACTTCCTCAGACAATGGATAGTTGACTGTTCTCCAGACCACTCTTTAGTTGGTGAGGAATTCAGATTGTGGTTAAAAGATAGTTTAGTACTTTACGGCGTTAATAATGCTCTACTAGCACCAGGTTATAAAAATCCAGCATTAAGTAACATTAATGTAAAACCAGTAAGCTTCTAGCAATTATGAATTCAAAACTAATGTTGTTAAAATCAACAATATTGTCAAATATAACAACATTGTCAAAAACGACAACAAAGCGGCCCATAACATTTTAATGAACGGGTAAATAATGAATGAAAAAAAAGATCGGAATCTGGTTCTAACAACAATATGCCTTCGTGTCTTAAGAACAACTTCCCTCACTGGCAGAGAAAGCCGTACTTTATGGTATCTCACCTCAACGCTGTCAGTTGCTGGTGAGATAGTATCTAACTCAGATATTGGGCAAGAGTTGTTAATCGACAAAGCAAATGTTAACCGAGTTATTAAGCGCCTATGTGAATTAGGCTTCCTTATGCGCGGCCCAAAGGCTGGGGTTTCATATCACTACAAGCTAAATCCAGCATACTTCAAGATTATTTCATGATGACAACTCCTGTCACTCATAACTACACTTCCATTCTATCGATTGTTCAAACAATTCTAGAGGAAGATTGTTCACTTGAACTCACTCCGAGAGATATAGCGCTACTCGTGCTTATGCATCATGAAATTAATTCTGGCGATGAATCGGCTCTAGCGATTCCCTATTCTACACTTCAGGCGCTACACAGCCGTCTGGACACAATTGATGCTGGTGGTTCTCAAAATCCGGAGCGACGTCTGACAGAAAGTCTAGCGCGCCTAGATAAAGCCGAGTGTATAGCTAAGGCGGATATGACTCGACTTAGAATGACTATTGACACCGAGTATCAAATCACTTCTATTGGAGATTCTGTCGCTGAATGGCATTTGATGCAATCTGAGTTCTCTGGCGAACCGATGACTGCGATTTTTCGATCATTCATCAGTCAGCTAATTAGAATTATCGAAGACGCCGAGCAAGCCACATCTGAAGATGACTGGCATTTAAATGTGGTTCAACAAATGCAACACTCGTTAAAAGGAATGCTTGTAAGTATTCAACGCCATCAAAAAGAATTAGATAGGCAACACGCAGTACTTAGGGACTTTGTTCCCACATTGCTGATTCAAGGTAGCGAAGATTCAATTCTGCAATGTGAATCTCAATTATCCAAAGTCATTAAAACTATTGATGACCTTCAAGAAGTTGTATTGGCATCAACAAGCAGAGCGCAATCCCTAATTGACCAGATTGGCGATTTAGCAGCTCCAAACTCCCCGAAAGGCGTTGAACGTATATGTGATGAATTTCAGCGCAGACTATTCAATATTTCTCAATGGACTACACAACGCGCAACTGATTGGGTAGATCATCACAACGTAGTTCACAACTACCTTAGAACTTTAGTTCGAATAGACCGCCAGCGACGTGTTACGGATGCGCTAAAACGATCAATTGCAAGTGTTCCTAAGTGGACGCTGGAACTGGCATCTGAACCATATTTTTTACGTATGCGCGATGACACACTACGCAATACAACACCCAGGAAATCTCCTCGCATCTCCAAAGATGAAACAAACAGAGTTCGTACGTTTGAGGAAGTAACCCCAGATAATCTGCAAGATACTCTTCAGGAGTACCTTAATGAAGATCTCACAAATGGTGTTGCATTCGCCTCTAACATTTTTACGAGAGCTACTTCAGAAACGGGGGAAAAATGGGATTTGGTACCTCATTTCCCTTGGCTAATTGATGCTATGGCGAAAGCCGGGCAAGTTGATAATAGTGTGCGTAACTGGACTAAGTTGGACCATCAAATAGAAATCGAGGAACTCAAGGTGACAAGATGATAATTTATCATGATGACAAGTTTATTGAGATTGATCTGCTGCTGAGACGGGGCGGTCACATCAATAGATCAAACCTTGCTTCTTACGATTATGTATGCCAGAACTTTGAAGAGCTACAAAAGTTTTATTTGCGATATGGTTCTTCACTCTTTCAGCATCCAGACGGATTTTTCTATATGTCAGTAAAGGGCGGAAAGTTCCAAACAAGACTTTTACCTAAGTCCTGTGTGCATCTCGGCATCTTTATTTCCTTGAAAGCAAGGGACCCTGAAATAACACGCTCATCAGGGAGAATTTTAATTAATCAACTTTTCCAAGACATCGAAACTTCTGTTCCTAGAGAAATATTACAACAAGTATATGCTCCAAAACGACGTGAAGCCACTGTGGATGAATCCATTTCAGATGAGATTAAGAAAGCCTTGAAAATACTAAATGACCTCGGGTTTATTGAGATCTCCGGGTCCACAATCCGACCACTTGAGGCCATTAACCGTTTTGCAGAACTCGCTCGTTATAACAATGAACCGGACAATGAAGATAACTTGGTGTTAACTATCCAGCGCGGCGTGGTCTTCCATGATGATGAGGATAATGAACAATACGAAGGAAATATAGATGAGCACTGATGCCATGATAAAACGAGTTGGTTATATTGGCTGGCTCGGCATCGCAGGATGTGAAGTGCTGGATCTTGATGAAAATCTAACTGCATTTATGGGCCCCAGTGGAGCAGGAAAGTCGACTTTAGTGATGCTCCTTGACTACGCCATTTTACCCGACAGAAGATCGTTAGACATTAAGCCCATCACGGACTTTCAAGATGCGAGTAGTGTTGGCACAGATTCGCTTGTAAGTAGGATTGACCCTGCATATGGATATGCATATGTGATACTGAGCATAACAGGAAGAGATGGCAAAGATCTCATAGCTGGTATACATGTTGAGTCTGTTGACGGGCGCGCTCACTTTACACCTTGGTTAATTCGCAATGTTCCAAAAAATGCTTTATTACAAGATTTGTTAAGTATCCCTGATGGTGACAGTGAATATTATCCGGATTTTCCTGAGTTGAAGCGCCATCTAGCAAGCAAAGGAATTGATGTTACAACTTGTAGAGCTGTTGGAGAATACTGTCAAGCTTTGTATGAAGCTGGCGTTATACCTTCAGCAATGACTTCTACGGCAGATAGAACACTTTATGCCAAGCTTCTGGAAACCACTTTCAAAGGTGGCCTCTCATCTGAAATTGTTGTAAAACTTAAAGATTATTTATTGCCAGCTCAATCGCAGGTACAAGAACTTGTGAGAGGCCTGCAAGAATGCACAAATGATGTATTAAAAACTCGAAGTGCAGTAGCCTCAGCTACAAACGAATTAAGCGTACTTAAATCTACTTATGGCGTTGGCAAAGTTGCTGTGATTACAGCTCTAAGGTGTATTGATGATGACATAAAGCAAGCACAGAAAACTATTAATAGTGTTAGTTCTTCTATTGCAAATAAACGTGTTTCATTGGAGGAGCTTGAAATAAGTATACCCTCCATTCAAGAACAAATCGCTGTAACAGAGATGTCCAAGAAGAATGCACTTTCTAACAGTTTGTTAGCGCTTAATTCGCTCGCTGATAAGAAAGGAGCTCTTTGGAGTGCATTGGATAGTCGTGAGCGCGAAATGAAAGAAGCTGCTGACCATCTCAAACGTTTTAATAGGGGTGGCAAACTATGGAGGGAAATTGCTGGGAAATATGAGCAAGAAAGCCATGAGCAGGTCAAGTCAAAGCTACATGAGCTTACAGAAGAGATTACACGAAAAATTTTCGAAACTGAATTTGAAATGCGAAAACTGCAAGAAGAAGATGCGCGCTTATCGTCTAAACGTTCATCAACTGCATCCGAGCATCTTATTGAGCTACTGGGGGGACAAACCCTTGAGGATGCACTTGGACATGTTGGTGAGAAAGAGTCTGCTGTATTTGAAATGACTCTGGGTGGATTAACCGAAGGGGTCGTTGGTGTTGAGTTGGATAAACTGACCAATCTTCATCCTTCCATAGATATTCCCGAACTTTTCTGGATGGGTGCGAATATACCAAGTGCTAGGACAGTCCGTGAAACAGGTGATTGGTATGTATCAGCTGTCGCAGATGGCTACATGGTAGCCAGCAAAGAAAAGGCTTCAGTTTTTGGTAGCGAGGCAAGAAATTTGCGCAGGAAAGCAATTGCGAAAGAACTTAATCAACTAACTGACAAACATACAACCCAAGTTCAAGAAAAAGATCGCGAAAAAGAAAAATCAGATGCTCTTTTGTTGAATGATGAAGTTATTCAAATATACCTTCGAAATCGACAAGATGGTATTTCCATTGATAAAGCAGTTGAAGATACAAAGAAGAAATTTGAGCAAAGCTATTCTGAATATCAATCTACAGATGCAGCTTATCTCAAAATGCAGAGCGAAATCGTAAAGATTGAAGAGCCCTTCGAGAATGAGATTAATTTATTAAATAACACTCTAACCGATAAAATCACCAAAAAGCCCCTTCTAATTCGAGATATAGATGAAGCAGAGGTTTTAATTACGGCTGCAAAAGAGAAGATGGAACTCTGCCTTGAGGAGCAAAACCAAGCTAAATTAGTTATGGGTAGTAAGTTCGACTACTTCAATACAGAAGCAATGAATATAGATTTTGTTACCCAGAATGTTTACGGGTTGCAAGCAAAAAGAATTGCTGAACTCAGCAAATCGCTTGGTGAGGAGACTGTACTAAAATTTGAGTCCTTCAAAAATGTTGATTCGCATAACCGGCTAAGTATTGTTCGTCTGTGGCCTGACCTTATGAGCGTTGTCCGTGAATCTATAAGTATTGATCTTGCTGATGGTGATAGTGAAAACCTAATTGAATCAATGCAGAAAATTCGGGCAAGTCTTGATAGTGATCTGGCTAGACAGGAAAATGAAGTTCGTATTAATGCTCGTAGTATCTTCCTGAATATTAATACTACAGTCAGAAATCAGAAAATTAAAATTGATAAATTAAGTCAGCTCGGACAGAGTATTGAGTTCGGGAATGTTATCGGAATTCGAATTAAACTGGCACCGCGTTCAAAAATGTTAGAAACTTTAGAGCAGTTTTCCGAACAATTATCACTTTTCAACAGAGAGAAACCTGTTGACCAAGTATTAAAAGAGTTTTTTGAAAGTGCTAGTTCTGGTGCAGTAAAAATGGATGGCGAACAACTTCTTGATTATCGTAACTATGTTGATTTAGTTATTGAGGCAAACCATAAAGATCGTGAATGGATGCCTGCTGCTGGGCTGTCTGGAGGAGAGTCTATCGGATGTGGCTTAGCTATTGCTTTGATGCTAACCCGTTCGATAGCTAGTCGAGTGGAATCTAATGGCGAGGGTATTAAAGCCGATCAAATCAGGCCACTTTTTGCAGTTGATGAAGCCCAACGCTTGGACTCTCCTGGGCATAAGATACTTGTTGAATTTTCCAAAAGACAAGGGTTTCAGTTGATTTTTGCTGCTACCAAGTTGGAGCTAAAGTACGACTGCACTGGCTATGCTGTAAGCCGTACATTCACTCCCCATGCAAAAATCATTATTCGAGGAATGAAGATCAGAAACACTACGGACACTGCAATTGCATGATAGATGCTGCGGAAATAGCGATTCTAGCTCGTCTTGTTGAAACTGGTTCTATCATAAGTGGGGTAAAGAACGAACCATTTATTCGACGTCTCGAAACCGCTAGATGGATTACAGTTGGTAAACGTAAGGCTGAGTGGCTGGTACGCTTAGAGAATATGGCCAGTTTAGAAAGCAGACTATCTAACCTGCTGCCCTCATGGCGCAAAGATTTCGATTTTCTGCGCTCTATTAATCTAGATCCTTATAACTCATCAGACATTGAAGCTCTTTCAATGTTGCGCCGTCAAACTAGTATCTCAGGAAATATGGTCAACCGACGAAATTGGAATGCTGCAGTCGGAGTAGGGCCAAAACATAAAGCAAAAATGCCATCTAATGGTGTTCTCACTAAAGATTGGACTCTTAGATTTCGTCCTAACAAAGGACTAATTGGCCAACATGAAAAGGGAATAGTCGATTTAGATGCAATGGCCACAATATGGACTGAATGTTTAATACCAGAGCGATTTTGGATGAGTTTCACAACATTTTCTGGAGTACTCCCCAAAACTATAATCACCTGCGAAAATTTAGGTGCATATATTGATCTCCCTGTGAGTGAATCCACTCTCGTTATTTATTCACCAGGTGCGGATATAGAGGCTGCAGTTTCTTTGCTAAAAATGTTTCCAACAGTAAGATGGTTGCATTTTGGTGATCTTGATCCAGAAGGTATCGAAATTGCCAAACGTATAGCAGGAGAGTTGAAAAAAGATATGGAGTTAGTGATCCCATTTTTTGCAGAGGATTATCTTGATGCTGCCAAATCCCACGAAACCATATGGAATGAAGTTTATGATATTCCACTTCTACAGGCGCTGAAAGATAAGAAAAAACGAATATTTCAAGAAGTCTTTATGTTGGATGAAAGGTTGTTAGACGCACTTAAGATAATGCAGGTTTAAAAGCGTTAAAAAAGCCATACTATTTCTAATATGGCTTAATCTAGCTCTAAGTTTTTCGCACACATTTATCAATTACACACGATAAAGATGGTTCATGTGCAACTAAGACATCAGGGCGCATTAATCACAAAAGCCCAAGGATATTATCCTTGGGCTTTTTTTATTTATGATGGCAATTCTTGATCAATATCGTGTGAACCCTAAAAGTTTTTCACGCAAGGATTTCAACACCAACGATAGAAGCAACCGTACAGGCAGTAAAGGGCAGGATGCGCAAGAAATCAACAAACCTGCCGCTAAAATATACTCATTTCAAGACTTTTACGAAACGCTTTAAAGAGCCTAAATCTAACGTGGCCGCCGCCTGCCGCTACAAATCCATCATCAACTGATTAGCGTAATTTAATTTCGCCTGCATTCACCAACTGTTTAGCAACAACATCGCCAATCGTAGCACTCACGCTGGCACCGATACGCTTGGCAATTTTGCTAGTAAAATCTTCTTGATAAGTGAAGTCAACAATATCTTCCTGTTTGATGATTTCACGTGCAACATAATCCGCACTGCCCAAGGCATCTGCCAAGCCAAGTTTGATACTTTGCTCACCACTCCAGAATAAACCGCTGAAAACTTCCGGCGTTTCTTTTAGACGAGCACCCCTGCCTTGTCGCACAACGGTTTTGAATTGCTCATGCACTTCATTTAACATCGATTGCGCTAAAGCCTGATGTCTTGGATTCACCGGAGAGAATGGATCCAACATGGCCTTGTTTTCACCAGCAGTCATCAAGCGGCGTTCAACACCAACTTTTTTCATCACCTCTGTAAATCCGTAGCCATCCATCAATACGCCAATTGAGCCAACAATACTCGCTTTATCAACATAAATCCTGTCAGCTGCCGCAGCAATATAATAACCGCCGGATGCGCAGATATCTTCAACTACTGCATACACCGGTATTTGCGGGTGCAGTTTCTTTTGGCGTCTTATTTCGTCATTAATAATGCCGGCTTGCACAGGACTGCCACCAGGGCTGTTAATACGTAAAATGATGCCTTTCGTGCCCTTGCTTTCATAGGCTTCATGCAAGCTGTTCATCACAGCATCGGCATTAACATCTCCACCTGCTTCTATAATGCCTGAAATCTCAATCAATGCAGTATGTGCTTCAAAGGTTTTCTTGCCGTCATGGAACATGCCTAAAGCCATTAACAAAGCAATAAGCAGATACGCGAAAGTGAGCCCTTTAAAAAAAATACCCCAGCGGCGAGCCGTTTTTTGCTCGGCTAACGCAGATGAAGCCAATTTTTCAATAACATCGCGCTGCCATTTCGTATCTTCAACTGGCCGGGGTTGGGATCCAGTTTCATTTGCAGCCGCTGATTGCTGGTTTTGTTCTGACATAATTCAAACTTTCTACAATATTATTTTAATAATTTTACTTTAAAACAATTGCTATCTAATTAGCAGATGCTATGTTGATAATGATTTTATGATTTTGTTCAATTACTTTTATAGGTTTCAGGCTTTTACCTTTACAAGGCCCCATGACACAAAATCCATTATCCGGACGGTAATGGGCACCATGCGTTGCGCAAATCAAAAAATCCTGTTGCGGCGTAAAAAACTCACCTTCATTCCAATCCAATTCTACAGAAACATGCGCACATTGGTTGACGTAGGCGTAAGGCTTGCCTTGAAACCGTACGACAAACCCTGTTGCAGACTGACCTAAAGCCGGTAACGGAAAACGTATGCCATTGCCGCCATCTTTCAAATCAACACTGTCTAAAACAATAACATTGTCATCTAAATTCATATAAAAGTATATTTTACGCGTGTTCCAGTAACCATTGACTCAACCCGGAAAAATCATCAAATTGCTGGATTGGATTCAACTGCTGCCATTCATCTGACGACTGCGCGCCATAGGTGACGCCAATGGCATGTACGCCGGCATTGTGTGCCATTTGCAAATCATAGCTCGTATCACCAATCATCAGTGTACGTTCAGGCAATACCACCAAATCATCCATCAGTTCATCAAGCATTTGCGGATGCGGTTTTGAAAAACACTCATCCACCGTTCTGGTGGCATGGAAATAATTACGCAACTGCGTGTGATCCAATGCCAGATTCAGGCCGCGTCGGCTTTTTCCGGTAGCTACCGCCAGCTTGAAACCACGCCGGTTCAGCGTTTTAATGGTATCTGCCGCACCAGTGAACAATGGAATCTCGCTCTCGCCTGCAAAGTAATTCACATTGTATTGTGTAGCCAGCACTCTCGCCTGCTCATCGGAAATCCCCGGATACAGCGCCTCTATAGATTCACGCAGCCCCAAACCAATAATGCTGCTGGCCGCTTCCGCTGTCAGCGGCGGCAATCCTGCCTGCTCTGCCGCCTTAACGACTGCCCTTGTGATCATGCCGGTTGAGTCTGCCAAAGTTCCATCCCAATCCCACACGATTAAATCATACTGCTTTGCCATGCTTAAATTACTCTTTCTCTAATTTTTTCAAAAACTTACCTAATTCTGCCGGCATCGGCGCCACAAGCTCAAGCTTTTCCTGAGTCAGCGGATGCCGGATTTTTGTCACCGATGAATGCAGAAACATACGCTTCAAACCATGTTTCGCCAGTACTTTATTCAGCGCAAAGTCGCCATACTTATCATCACCAACAATAGGGAAACCCAAATGCGCCAGCTGCACGCGTAATTGATGTGTACGCCCGGTAACCAATTGCGCTTCAAGCAGACTGAACTTACCTATAGTGGGGCTGTTATAGTTCTTTATCAAGCGGAACATGGTCTCTGAAGTCTGGCGCTCACCGAATTTATCTTTGCTGGCATCGGTCACTACGTTCACTCGGCGCTCACCGTTCGGCAACACATACTTCTGCAAATCCAGCACTACGCGTTTCTTTGGTTCAAGCCACTCCCCCTGCACCAGCATGACATAGCGCTTATCCGTCTGGTTATTACGAATCGCCTCATGTAACGCCACCAGCGCGCTTCTTTTTTTAGCCAGCATCAGCACACCGGATGTTTCACGGTCCAAACGATGCACCAGCTCTAAAAACTTGGCGCGCGGACGTTCCAGGCGCAATTGTTCAATTACGCCGCGACTAATGCCGCTGCCACCATGTACGGCAAAACCAGCCGCTTTGTCTATTACCAGCATGGCATCATCTTCAAAAATAATTGCCTGTTCAAATTTTGAAGTTACAGGCGCCGCACCTTCTGGCTTCTCTGTAATGGTTGCGCGTGTAGGCGGCACCCTTACCACATCCCCCAGACTTAAACGAAAATCCGCGTCAATGCGTTTTTTATTTACACGCACTTCGCCACTGCGCAAAATACGATAGACGTGACTCTTGGGAACGCCTTTTAACGTTTTTGTCAGAAAATTATCTACACGCTGCCCCTCACTGGCTTCATCCACGGTCAGAAAGGCCGCTGCCGATTCGCTGACTTTTGAGGTTTTATTACTTTGGTTTTCTGTAATTAAATTGTTCATGCTTTGCTTAAATGGTTGATGTAGCTTATACTTCGATAATTCTTAGGATTTAACAATTGAATTTCAGGTTAAATTCTTGATAAGAATACACTTAATACCAATAAATACATCGTATCAAGACATTTAATTGTCGTTTGATGTGTTTATAAAATAGTGACAACAAAATACTTGGTTAACGCCGCTCGCCATATAATAAAGTAGCGGTAAGTAAAATAGCGCTCAAGCCGCCGCAGACGAATAAAGATAAAGCGCGACTTAAAGTGATAGTCAGATTTGGCATATTTAGTTAATCAGCACATTAGCGATTAATCAATTTGGCAAATTAGAATTTACTAAAGATAGAATTTTAACGAATTTAAGCTACAGCCGGCAGATTATTAGGCCGCATTTAAGCATAAATTTAACAATTAGTTTGCTTTAACGAACAAATAAACTTGTTTCAGCATGAGTTACTCTGTTGAAACAATTAAATTTTAGATGACTTAATCCGACTCAGCCCTTTGGCTGACTCGATAAATCTAGAAATAACGTGCGGTTATCCGCGAAGCCTCGTTAAATTGCGTAATTGTTAGTTTTCACAATCGTTGATTTTCAACAGCACATGTCAACTTAAAAACATGTTGCATCTATAGTAGTTCAGCCGAAGTTTGGTACTTTCACCTTAAAATGCTCTCACTCAAAGCTTAAATTTTAAGCAACCAGTCTGCTCGCGTCACAAGCGCAGGAGCAAACAATGAAACGCATGTTATTTAATGCAACGCAGTCGGAAGAACTACGCGTTGCGATTGTAGATGGTCAAAAACTCATCGATCTGGATATTGAACACGCCGGTAAGGAACAGCGTAAAAGCAATATCTACAAAGGTGTCATCACCCGCATTGAACCTTCCCTGGAAGCTGCTTTTGTCGATTATGGACAAGACCGCCACGGCTTTTTACCATTCAAGGAAGTTGCACGCAGCTACTATAAAGAAGGTGCAGATAGCCGTGCACGCATCCAGGACGCCTTGAAAGAAGGCCAGGAATTAATCGTACAGGTAGACAAAGATGAACGTGGCAATAAAGGTGCCGCACTTACTACCTTTATCTCGCTAGCTGGCCGCTATTTGGTGCTTATGCCCAATAACCCGCGCGGAGGTGGCGTATCACGCCGCATTGAAGGCGAAGATCGTGATGAGCTGCGCGACGTACTGGCACAGCTTGAAGTACCGAAAGGCATGAGCATTATCGCCCGTACTGCCGGTATTGGCCGCAACGCTGAAGAATTGCAGTGGGATTTAAACTACCTGACACAATTGTGGGCAGCGATTGATGGCGCTTCTGCCATGCAGCCTGGCGCCTACCTGATTTACCAGGAAGGCAGCCTGGTGATTCGCGCAATCCGCGATTACTTCAGCTCTGACATTGGTGAAATCCTGATTGACACGCCAGACATTTATGAACAGGCAGTTCAATTTATGAACCACGTTATGCCCGGTAATGTTGGCCGCGTTAAACTGTACCAGGATGAAATCCCGCTCTTTACACGTTTCCAGATCGAGCACCAGATCGAATCCGCATTTGCACGTGAAGTACGCCTGCCATCCGGCGGTGCGATTGTCATTGACCATACCGAAGCGCTGGTTTCAGTTGACGTCAACTCAGGCCGCGCGACCCGCGGCAGCGATATTGAACACACTGCCTTTAATACCAATCTGGAAGCGGCCGAAGAAGTTGCCCGCCAACTACGCTTACGCGACTTGGGCGGATTGGTTGTCATTGACTTCATTGATATGGAAAGCCAACGCAATCAGCGTGAGGTTGAAAATGCATTGCGCGATGCTTTGCATGTTGACCGTGCGCGCGTACAGACAGGCAAGATCTCACGTTTTGGCCTATTGGAATTATCTCGCCAGCGCCTGCGCCCAAGCCTGGGTGAAACCAACCACATTCCATGCCCTCGCTGTAGCGGCACAGGCCACATTCGCGGCATTGAATCAACTGCACTGCATATTCTGCGCATCACGCAGGAAGATGCAATGAAAGAAAACAGTGCGATTATCCAGGTGCAGCTGCCTGTTGAAGTTGCCACGTTCTTGCTCAATGAAAAACGTGCAGACATTCATAAAATCGAACAGCGCATGGGCGTAGAAGTAGTGTTGATTCCAAACATTCACCTTGAAACGCCTAATTACAATATCGTTCGTATAAAACACGACGATGTAACTGAAGACACAACCCGTGCCAGCTACAAAATGGTAGAGCTTCCTACGGAAACCACCTACCTGCCGAATGCTGCACAAGAAGCTAAAGCGGTGAAACCGGTAGCTGCAGTAAAAGGTATCACGCCTGCTGCCCCGGCACCGATTGTTGCTGAAAAGGCCGCGCCTAAATTATCACTTTTCGCACGTATTAAAAACTTCTTCACATCTCCAGCCAAGAGCGAGTCTGAAAAAGCCGGTGAAAAAAGCGGTGAATCTCGCCGCGATGGCAATCGCAGCCGCAATCGCAACCGTAATCGCAACGAGCGTAACCGTAATGAACGTGGCGATAGAAACGTAGCGCAAGACCGCCCTAACCGCAATCAGGAGCCAAAAGGTCAAGAGGCGCGTCCGGTGGAAAGCAAGGCACAGGAACCTCGCCAGCAAAAACCGCAACAGCCACGTCACGATGCACAGCGTCAGGAACCTCAACGCAATCAGCCAGTGACCACTGACACTTCAAACGAGGCAGCAGAGCAACGTGCGGAGCGCAGTGGCCGCCGTAACCGCAACAACCGTCGTGGACGTCGTGATCGCGATGAAAACGTAGCGCGTGAGAGCAACCTCCCATTTGTACCGAATGATGAAATCAGTGCAACCCAATCCAACGTTAGTGCTGAAACACCCGCTCCGGCACCGGCCAAGGTTGCACGCGAATCATCAAATTTAGCTGAGAAAGCCACAACTACAACCCCTGCTGCTGGGAAAACGGATGTAGCGAAGCCTGAAGCATCAGTGCAAGAGACTGCAACCAGTACACCAGCTGCAGTAGAAGCTGAAGTTAAAAAAGCCAGACCGCAAAAAGGCTCCGCTAAAAAAGCTGCGGCCAGTAGCACTGCAGCTGCAGAAAAAGCAGAGCCTGTAAGCGAAATCACCGCTGAGGCCAGTGAACCTACTACAAGTGAAACCACTACTGCTAAAGCAGATAAAAAACGCCCTGCCCGCCCACGCAAAACCAAAGCCGAAGCGAAACCGGTAGATTTAGCTGCATCCGGTTTGCAATTAGTAGAGACGAAAGCTGATGCTCCAAAAACATCAGCGCCCGTTGAAGCTGAAAAACCACGTACTCCCCGCAAGCCAGCTTCCTGGCAGAAGCAAACTAAAGCGGAAAGCGCTGCTGAACCTTTAGTCATGGTTGAAACGCAAAACAAGTAATCCAGGCTGTAAATAATAAAAAGCCCGATTCGTCGGGCTTTTTTTACGCCCTTTGATTGTAAATGGCAGCATTTATCCAGGACTTAATAGCGTATGTTTTGCTTTTGTATATTTAAAGTAGATCTACCATGCTAAGATAACTTTCTTGTTAATACTTTGGAGGATATATGTCAGCGCACACCTATAAAGTTATAGAACTGGTTGGCTCATCAGCAATTGGGACGGATGATGCAATCCAGTCGGCCATCGCAAAAGCCTCATTAACATTAAAACACCTGAATTGGTTTGAAGTCGTTGAGACACGTGGCCATATTGTCGATGGCAAAGTAGCACATTACCAAGTCACGCTCAAAGTTGGCTTCAGAATAGAAGATTAACCAAGGCAATACGGCAAAAAACCCGGCTGAACAGCCGGGTTTTTTATAGCATCAGTAGCTTGACTTAATTTTTAATAATTTTTTCAATCAAATTGGTGCATATATTTAACCCACATTCTCTGTGGATAACATTGTTAATGACCTTAGGGTAAGCACGCTAAGTCACTGTTAAGTTGTATGTAATCAGGAATGGTGATTATTTCATCAGGATAAGAAACATTCCAATCAATTCAGGTATGCGTTCACACCCCCTACATCAGAAACAGGGTACTCGCGGGAATTGTAGACCTGGCTTGGCTTTACTTGAAACGGCGGAATGAGCCGGTAACAACACCCCAAATTTCAAACTGCATGTCCTCCGTAATCTCAATCGGAGAATAAGCCCCTGTCGAATTGGCCGGCAATAGCCTGGGCGCCCCTGATTTATGGCGGCTTAAGGTCTTAATTGTGAATTCACCGTTCAATACGGCCAATACGATATCCCCCACTGACGCAAGCTTGGAGCGATCCACCACTGCTTTATCGCCCGGCAGTAATCCGGCATCCATCATGGAATAACCCTGGATGGTGACAAAAAAAGTGGCATCTTTTTTGTCTATCAAGAACTCACTTGGATCCAGTCGTTTTTCAATGTGCTCTTCAACCGGGTCAGGAAGTCCTGCAGACACTTTGGAAGAATATAACGGCAGAGAGATAGGCGATGCATCCAAGCTGGGCAATTCAAACTCGCCTACAGCATCTAAATCCGCCTGCAGGCGCTTACGCTGGTAGGCCGCCAAAAAGTCTTTAACGACAGGTGCCTGGCTTGCGGGAATACGCACTACCGATGTGGGCTCGCGAAATTTGCCAGTACCAACCTTGCGGCCTGCGCCAACACGTGAACCGCCACGGACATTATCTGAAACATTGGATCGATCATTGCTCATTTGATTATTGTAACAATAATTATGGATTTCAGCATCTATACTTTAAATTTTCAACATCTGTTATTGCATTTACGCTATCAGCGATAGAAAGCCATGCCCAACCGGCTGCCACTCACCAAAGAATTTAAAACAGCGGAATGGACCCTGTAATCAGTTCTCGCCAGATACTCCCCAAAGTCGCCAGATGATGGCTGACAACTTCATCGGAACGCATCCGGACTTTATCCAGACCAACTCCTGGCGTCAGGCGCAGCTTCAGGTCGACGACCGCAGGCTCGTCAATCCGCCGGCCGATTTGCCCCAGTAAATAGCAATACGCTTCTTCAACCCCGGCTACACTACCGACTATATCCTGTGCAATGCGATGGGCCAGCAGGTTATATAATTTGCCGACATGGCTCACAGGATTCTTGCCGGCAGCAGCCTCCATGCTCATCGGGCGGTAGAAAGCGATCAGGCCGTTGATTCGGTTGCCGCGCCCCACTTCGCCGTCATCCCCATTCTCGGCCGAAGTGCCGGTAACGGTCAGATAGATACTGTCCGCTGTCACGCCATCGGCAGCATTGACTGTTACTTCAACAGCCTCCACACCCACCTGCCGTGCTGCTGTGCGCGTAAATTCCGCCACCTGCGCCTTGGCTGAGTGGTAGTCCGCCAGATTGGTGATAAAGCGCCCTACCATGGCACAGGCCACGGTCAGGCTGATATTGCCGCCGCGCCGCACGCCCATCACCTTGATATCCTCGCCAATGGCCGGGCATGCAGTCTTGACCGCAGACGAATTAAGGTAACGTTCAACCTGCAATACAACGTTTTCCAGCGTGTTGAGAGGGGCGTAACCAACGCCGCAGGACGTATCGTTGGCCAGCGGCATTCTGGCCTTCTGCTGGCGCAGGAAAAGTTCGGTAAGCTCGGCTGAGCCAGGGCGGATATGACAGTGCAGGCGCACGTGTCGCTCCACATCCACAAAACGCAGGTTTTCACGCAGCCAGCGCCGGCTGCTTTCAATAGCGAGTTCTTGCAGCGGCACTTTGGCATCGCCGACAATTTCCGTCGCCCGCCCGGCCAGGAAAATATCAATGGGTTGCAGCACTTTACCGCCGCCGAAACAGGCGCGTGCCTGGCCGCCGCAGAGCAGTCCCTTATCCACATTGTGATGCAGGATCAGGCCAAAATGGTCGAGATAATAACGCGACAAAGTCCGGCTCAACTCCTCGGCTAGTGCATCGCAGATGCTGTCCGGGTGGCCTGCGCCCTTGCGTTCGACGATTTCCAGCGGCAGCGAGCCGACGGCAGGAGCATCAAGATGAGAGATTTCCAGTCGCATGGTAACTAAGTAAAGTTCCTTGTCATTTTCTTGTAAAACTCATCAGGCCAGCCACGGCAACCCATCCACTTAAATGGATAGTAAACCTGTTTCTTTCGGCTTGCCAGCTACGCAGTGAAATACTGATGCGGCCAACAAGTACAAAAACACAGCAAGCGTTGCGACGCCAGTGAATCCCAGGTGCAGCGCAAGCAGTGCAGCCACTGCTGCCCCCACTACCGTTGCGCAGGCATTGATGCCCCAAGCCCAAGGCACGAGGATTGGTGCTGCCGCATCAAGCCTGGCCATTCCGGCCGGAAACGGCATGCCCATCAGAAAAGCAAGCGGCGCAATGAGCGCTGTCACAACCATGGCACGTGCGATAGCAGGCAGCCCAACACCGAATTGCATCAACAGCGTCGAAGCCAGTAAATTCAGCAACACCAGAAACGCAATTCCTATAACCAAGAAGTATGCAGGGGGGTAGCCTTTCCCGTGCAGCCACCCCAGCACATGCGGCGCGTTTCGGCTGCCCATGCTGGCGAACAGCAATATGATGCACAACACCCCAGCCATTGCATAGAGCGGGTGACCGAGATAAAGGGTAAATTTCTGGATGAAGACGATCTCGATGAAAATAAAGGCAAAGCCGATCAGCGTGAAATAGGAAAGCGTCGCCAACTTGCCGGGAGCAGTACGCATACCGCTTTTACCGCGCAATCCCAGCCAGAGTGGCAGCAGAATCAGCACCGCCGAAGCCAGCACCGCTTGCAGCAAGGTAGCAAGCAGGATTGGATAGCCCAACTCCAGCAACGAGAGGCCGCCGCGAGCGCGAAGGCTAAGTATTTCCGGTAATGCCTGCCAGCGGAAGAAGTGAAAAAAGTAGGGCCTGTCGTCAGTAGGCGGCCTGATGTCAAACTTGTAGCGCTCAATGAAATCCTGCTGTTGTTTATCCGTCAGCGCCTGAATGCCGTCGTAAAAGTAAGGCTGGTCGAGGACGTTGTAATGATTACTTTCCTCGCGCGCCAGCCCTTGCAACCACTCCACATCAAACGAACGTGCTTCGGAAAATGCGCGGATTTCGGCAATGTCGCCGGGAGTGAATTCACCGTTCTTCACCAGCAGCGTACCGGTCTGCCAGCCGCGAATCAGCGCCAGCCGTTTTCCCGGAAGGGTAATGCCCTCTCGTTGCTGGGCAGTGATTGCGGTGGCGGTAAGCTTGAGCAGATCGCGAGGCGGCAGCGTGATCCAGCGCGTCAATGCCAGCATACCGCCCGGTTTAAGATGCCGCAGATAGGATTGCAAGCCTTCCACTGTGTAAAGGTAACTCTCACTCAAGCCATAGAGTCCGCTCGACGTAGCACCAAAAGCATCCATCAGTTCCACCTGAATGAGGTCGTAGCGCACATCGCTCGCCTCGACGAAACTGCGCGCTTCGGTAACATGGACTTCCACCTCCGGGCGCTGGTACAGATTGCCGCTGAAATCGGCAAAGCGGTTGCGCACCAGGTCAACCATGCGCGCATCGATATCCACGGCATCAATCTGTGATGAATGGTGAACCAGAGCCTGCAGTACGCCGGACCCAGCCCCAGCGCCCAGTACCAGCACATGCGGCTGTCGCAGCAGATGGTAGGGCAACGCCGATGTAGCCTGATCGAGATAGTCTAGCGGTTCCAGCCGTCCGTCAAAGTGCGTCAGTGCGGAAAGCGCATCGCCATCGGTAAATACGCCAAGCTGCGTGGGCGGTTCCTGTGTCGAATTAAGGCTTAGTCCCGGCGCATGGCGGAATGGAACCAACGGGCTCTCGACCACTGTTAGCAGTCCCAAAGGGCTGGAGCGCTCCGCCACCACACGTGTTCCCGGCACCTGCAACGTCTGGCTCAGGCTCTTATAAGGGGAAATGCGCAGCTGCGTCCAGGCGGACGGCAGCATCGTCGTTATAGCCAGTGCCGTGACGACAAGCAGCGGCAGCACCAGGCGCGGACGCAGATTGAAGTGCCACACGGCGAGCGCTGCCCCAGCCAAACCCAGTAAGCTGACCGCACGCAGTGCCTCCATTGGCGGCAGCAGGAACAGTAACAGCACGGCCAGCAGGCAGCCACTGGCGGCCCCGAGCAGGTCGAAGCTGTAGATACGATGCGAAGCAGCCCCATGCCGCACAAAGGTAAGGCCGATGCAACTGGCGGAGAACAGGAAAGGTACCGCAAGTAGCAAATAGAGCAACAGCAGGTAGAACGGTTGCCGCACATCCCAGAATATTTCCAGCGGGTTGAATGGCAGCTGCTGCGCGAGCAGGAAAGCACCCATTGCACTGATGCCGAATGCAGCTGCACATAACGCAAACACCATACCGTATCTTGGCAAGAGGCGCTCGCGCAGCAGCGTCAGCAATGTTCCGCTGATGCCGTAGCCCAGCATCGCCAGGCTGATCATCATATAAGCGAAGTGATGCCACTGGATGATGGAAAAGAGGCGCGTCAGCAGTATTTCGTAGGCAAGTGCCCCCGCCGAAACCAGCACGAGCGCTGCAAGTGGCGGGCCGTTTCGATCTGGCATCGGTCAGTGCCCGCCAGCCAGCGGCACAAATTGCACCGGCAATAGTTCGCGTGTGTGCACGCGGCCATCCAAATCCTTTTCCACCAGCACCAGGTGCTGTGGCATAAAACTGCTGCCAAGCGGAATCAGCATACGTCCGCCATGCTTCAGCTGTTGTATCAATGGGGATGGCACATGGCTTGCAACAGCGGTCACCATGATGGCGTCGTACGGCGCATGCTGTTCCCATCCATAGTAGCCGTCTCCAGACTTTACCTCTATGTTGGCATAACCATTGATCTTGAGCGCTTCGGTAGCGCGTGCAGCGAGCGGTTCGATAATTTCAATGGTATAGACCTCTTTCACCAGCTCCCCCAGAATCGCCGCCTGATAACCGGAACCGGTGCCGACTTCG
>Ga0255338_1002361_pt1 | contig 28275 bp, 32 predicted proteins | sample MeOH1_35cm_T4_19_FD_203715 | JGI IMG/M metagenome (GOLD analysis project Ga0255338, IMG submission 203715) | Sandy soil microbial communities from University of British Columbia, Vancouver, Canada - MeOH1_35cm_T4_195 | ecosystem: Engineered > Artificial ecosystem > Sand microcosm > Unclassified ...
CTTTCGAGGACGCCTACAAGGCCGCCGACTGGAGCCGCTTCGAGCAGCTGCCGCTGTTTCGCGTGGCCAACCGCATGAACGCGTACAACACCTACCTGCTGATGGAACGGGAGGCTCATTGAGCGTGGACCCGCTGCGCCGCCGGATCGCGCTGTCGCCGCTCGCGCTCGGGCTCGCCTGGAGCGCGGCCCCGGCCGGCCATGCGGCGGCGCTGCCGGCCGCGCAATCGCTGGCGTCCGAGCTGGCGCAGGCCTTGCGCGCGGGCAAGCCGCTGCTGGTGATGGCGAGCCTCGACGGCTGCCCTTTCTGCAGGCTGGTGCGCGACAACCACCTCGCGCCGCTGCTGCGCGAAGGTGAGGTTGCGGGGGTCCAGCTCGACATGCAGAGTGCGCAAGCCGTCACCGGCTTCGACGGCGCGCGCCGCACGCACCAGGAGATCCTGAGCGCGTGGTCCGTCAAGGTCGCGCCCACGGTGCTCTTCTTCGGCAAGGGCGCGCGCGAGGCGGCACCCCGCCTCGAGGGTGCGTCCATCCCCGATTTCTACGGCGCCTACCTCGACGAGCGCCTGCGCACGGCGCGCCGCGCGCTGGGCTGAGTCGCCGCAGCGTCGCAGGCACGACGTTGCGGCCCGAGCCTCAGAGCCCCGCCAGCGCCTGTTCGAGCTTGCCGCGCACCTCGGCGGCAAGCGCCGGCACGGCCGGGTTGTCGACCAGGCCCAGCACGGCATTCGGGTCCATGATCTCCACATGCACCGCATCCTGCGCGTCCTGCCGCACCACCACGTTGCAGGGGAGCAGCGCGCCGATCTGCGGCTCGGCGGCGATCGCCTGGCTCGCGATCTGCGGGTTGCACGCGCCCAGGATGCGGTAGGGCCGCATCTCCAGCCCGATCTTCTTGCGCATCGTGGCCTGCACGTCGATGTCGGTGAGGACACCAAAGCCGACCTTGCCGAGCTCCTCCGTCACGCGCTGCACGGCCACGTCGAAATCCATCGCGACCGGCTTGCCGAATACATACTGGGCCATACCAGCTCCTTGAGTGAACTGCACTGATCATCATATTATCAAACACTGATATAAACGACCGGATCCGGACCGCCGGCCGATAGAAAACCCTATATTCCTCCATCTTTATTCAGTGATCAAATCGGCCGCGCGCCCTCCCCCCACCCCCACAAGGAACCACCACGCCATGAACCGCCTCCTCAGATTCCTCGCGCTGCTGGCCGCCGGCCTGGCCCTCTCCGGCGCCGCGCTGGCCCAGGACAAGGTCGTCTACCACATCGACAACACCGAGGCGCAGGCGACCAAGGGACTGCGCAACGTGCGCAACCACCTCGACGTGGCGCCCGACACGAAGATCATCGTGGTGACGCATGCGGAAGGCATCGACTTCCTCATGGAAGGCGCGAAGGACAAGAAGAACCCCAACATCGACTACGCGTCGCTGGTCAGCGCGCTCAAGGCGCGCGGCGTGCGCTTCGAAGTGTGCGAGATCACCTTGCGCAACCGCAGCCTCAAGAAGGACCAGTTCATCATGGACGCGGAGTTCACGCCTTCGGGCGTGGTCCGCATCGCGCAGCTGCAGGCGCGCGAGAAATACGCGTACATCAAGCCGTGATGCCGACATCGGTGGGCGCCTGTGCCCACCGATGTCGGCGCGTCGTCGTCGCGGGCACGGGCGCCCAGCGATGGCCGCCAACGGCGGGCCCCACCCGGGAGGCGCGTCGCCCCTTGCGGGCTAGCGTAAACCCCAACGTCACCCTGTCATCCCTCGGTTATATTGCTAGTTCTGCATGTAACGATAAAAGAACGCCATGGACGCCGGTCGCCTGCGAAAAGCGCCTGAAAACTTCCTCGACCGCCAGGGCATTGCCGAGGTGGCCACGCAGGCCCGCGGTGGCCGGCGCGACTTCATCCGCGGCGCCTTTGCCGCGGCCGCCGCCGGGATGGCGCTGCCCGCCGCCCGTGCCCAGAACGTGGCGCCCGCCGACGGTGATCCCAACATCCTCAACCTGCCGGACCACGCCAGGGGCCTGGGCCAGCCCGTCGCGGTGGGCTATGGCAAGCCTTCGAAGTTCGAGGCGAATGTCCAGCGGCGCCAGAGCCCCGGCCTCACGCAGACGACACAGGCGTCCGTCTCGTTCGCGCCGCTGCAATCCCTGTTCGGCATCGTGACGCCCAGCGGCCTGCACTTCGAGCGGCACCACCAGGGCTGGTGGGACATCGACCCGTCCAGGCACCGCTTCATGGTCAACGGCCTGGTGGGCAAGCCCAGGGTGTTCACGATGGACGAGCTGATGCGCCTGCCTTCCGTCTCGCGCTTCCACTTCATCGAATGCGGCGCCAACACCGGCATGGAATGGGGCAACGTGGCCGTGCCCACCGCGCAATACACCCACGGGATGCTGTCGTGCAGCGAGTTCACCGGCGTGCCGCTGATCACCATCCTCGGGCAGTGCGGCGTCGACCTGGCCAAGGGCAAGTTCGTTCTGGCCGAAGGCGGCGACGGCTCGTCCATGACGCGCACCATCCCCATGGACCTGGTCCGTTCGGGCGAGGTGCTGGTCGCCTACGGCCAGAACGGCGAGATGCTGCGCCCGGAGAACGGCTACCCGCTGCGACTCGTGGTGCCCGGCGTGCAGGGCGTGAGCTGGGTCAAGTACCTGCGCCGCGTCGAGGTGGGCGACCAGCCGTATGCCGCCAAGGACGAGACGATCCACTATGTCGACCTGATGCCCGATGGCAAGCACCGCCAGTACACGAGCATCCAGGAGTGCAAGAGCGTGGTCACCACGCCATCCGGCGGCCAGGTGCTGCTGGACAAGGGCTTCTACAACGTGACCGGCCTCGCCTGGTCGGGACGCGGCAAGGTCAAGCGCGTGGACGTCTCGGTGGACGGCGGCCGCAACTGGCGCACCGCGCGGCTGGAAGGCCCGGTGATGAGCAAGTGCCTGACGCGCTTCTCCATCGACTGGGTGTGGGACGGCAAGCCGGCCATCATCCAGAGCCGGGCCACCGACGAAACCGGCTACGTGCAGCCCGACTACCGGCAGCTGCGCGCGGTGCGCGGCACACGGTCGATCTACCACAACAACGCGATCCAGTCGTGGCTGGTCGAGGAAAGCGGCGAGGTGAAGAATGTCCAGGTGGGATAGCGCCCCCCCGAAGCGGCCTGCGGCCGATGCCCCCTCGGGCTTCGCCCTCTCCCCCTCGAGGGGGCGCCACCAGCGGCCCGGCAAAGCCGGTTCCGCGGTGGCTCCGAAAGCGATCGCAGCCATCATGGCTTGTGTCGCGAGCATGGCCCTGGCGCAAGGCAAGCCTTACCCGGGCATCGGCCGCGACGCGACGCCGAAGGAGCTTGCGGCGTGGGATATCGATGTGCGGCCCGACTTCAAGGGACTGCCCGCGGGCTCCGGCAGCGCCGCCAAGGGCCAGGAGGTCTGGGAAGCCAAGTGCGCTTCCTGCCACGGCGTGTTCGGCGAGTCGAACCAGGTCTTCAACCCGCTCGTGGGCGGCACCACCGCCGAGGACATCAAGAACGGCCGCGTCGCCACCCTGATGCGGAGCGACTACCCGGGCCGCACCACGATGATGAAGCTGTCCAGCGTCTCCACGCTGTGGGACTACATCAACCGCGCCATGCCCTGGTCGCAGCCCAAGTCGCTGAGCGTCCAGGAGGTCTATGCGGTCACCGCGTATCTGCTCCACCTTGCCGACGTGGTGCCTTCCGACTTCACGCTCTCCGACAAGAACATCGGCGAAGTGCAGAACCGCCTGCCGAACCGCAACGGCATGACGACCGACCACGGGCTGTGGCCCGGCAAGGGCAAGCCCGACGTGGCGGGCAGTGCCTGCATGAAGGACTGCGCCGTGGACCCCAAGGTCACCTCGATCCTGCCGAACTTCGCGCGCAATGCGCACGGCAACCTGGCGGAGCAGAATCGCACCGTGGGCGCCCAGCGGGGCGCGAACACGGCGGGCGCCGCGGCAGCCCCGGCTGCGGTTGCGGCTGCCGCTGTGCCGGCTGCAGCTGCGGCTGCGCCGGCTGCGGCAGTCGCAGGCGCGGCCAAGGACATCGCCGCGCTCACTCAGAAAAACAACTGCACCGCGTGCCACGCAGCCGACACGCGCATCGTCGGGCCGAGCTGGTCCGAGATCGCCGGCAAGCATTCCGGCAAGGCCGACTACCTCGCGGCCAAGATCCGATCCGGCGGCTCGGGCGTGTGGGGCGCGATCCCGATGCCCCCACAAACCCTGACCGAAGATGAAGCGAAGAAAATCGCCGGCTGGCTCGCGTCGGGCGGACAGCCGTGAGCCGTGAGCCGTGAGCCGCAGGGATATCCCGCATGACAACCCGTCCGTTCATTCATTAGCATCCACTTAATCATCAGGAGCCGATCCATGCAATCCCGTCGCGAGACACTCAAGCAAAGCGCCATCGTCGCCGGCCTCCTGGCCGCGACGGGCCTGTTCCCCCGCGCCGCCCTGGCCTTCAACAAGGCCGCATTCGATGCCAAGACCGTAGCCGACGCGGTGAAAGCCTTCGGCGGCGGCGCACCGGCAGAAAGCAAGGACGTGACGCTCACGGCGCCCGACATCGCCGAGAACGGCGCCGTCGTTCCCTTCGGCGTGGCGACCACCCTCGCCGGCGTGAGGCAGATGCTGATCCTCGTCGAGAAGAACCCCAGCGCGCTGGTGGCCAAGTTCGACGTGACCGACGCGGTCGAACCGAGCTTCGCGACGCGCGCCAAGATGGGCCAGTCCTCGGACGTCTATGCGGTGGCCATCACCGCCGACGGCAAGGCCCACTTCGCCAAGAAGGAAGTGAAAGTGACGCTCGGCGGCTGCGGCGGTTGATCGCTTCCCCTTCCGAACCATTTCATCGCATACACCAGACATCCAGGAGTAAGACATGGCAGATCCGATGCGCATTCGCGCCCAAGCAGCGGGCGGCAACGCCACCGTCCGCGTGCTCATGAGCCACGAAATGGAAACCGGCCAGCGCAAGGACAGCGCGGGCAAGGTCATCCCCGCCTGGCACATCACCGACGTCACCGCGACGCTCAACGGCAAGCCCGTGATGAGCGCGGAATGGGGCCCGGCCGTGGCCAAGAACCCGTTCCTGCAGTTCACCATCAAGGGCGCCAAGGCGGGCGACAAGGTGGCCGTGACGTGGAAGGACAACAAGGGCGACACGCGCACCGACGAAGCAGTGGTGTCCTGAAGCGCGCCAAGGCACACCAACAAGTACCAGGAGACAACGCGTCATGCTGAAAGAAACCCTCTTGCTCGCCGCCGCCTTCGCGGCCGCAGGCCCCGTGCTGGCGCAGAAAACCGCCACGCAGTCCATCGAGGAATACCGCGCGATGCTGGCCGACGGCAACCCGGCGGAGTTGTTCGAGGCCAAGGGCGAGGCGCTTTGGAAGCAGAGGCGCGGCCCGAAGAATGCGTCGCTCGAAGCCTGCGACCTGGGCAAGGGACCGGGCGTGGTCAAGGGCGCGTTCGTGCAGCTGCCGCGCTACTTTCCCGACACGCAGAAAGTGCAGGACCTGGAAACCCGCCTGGTCACGTGCATGGCACGGCTGCAGGGGTTCGACGCCAAGGAAATCGCCAGGACGCCGTTCGGCAAGGGCGAGCAGGCGAACGTCACGGCGCTGGCCACCTGGGTCGCGGCCGAATCGAAAGGCCAGCCCTTCAACCTTCCTCAGGACCACGCGATGGAGCGCGCGTATTACCAGACGGGCAAACAGCTCTTCTTCATGCGCGGCGGCACGCACGACTTCTCGTGCGGCACCTGCCATGGCGAAGACGGCAAGCGCATCCGCCTGCAGGACCTGCCCAACCTCACGAAGAACCCGGGCGACGGTGTCGGCTTCGCGGCCTGGCCGGCCTATCGCGTCTCCAACGGCCAGATGTGGGGCATGCAGCTGCGCCTGAACGACTGCTTCCGGCAGCAACGCTTCCCGTATCCGGAGTTCGGCGCCGACGCGCTCACGGCCATCTCGACGTACCTCGGCGTGAACGCCAAGGGTGCCAAATCGGCTGCGCCGACCATCAAGCGTTGAAGCGAGGACATCCATGAAGAAAACCCCGATCACGATCGCTGCCGCCCTCGTCGCGGCGACCCTTGTCACGGCCTGCGCCACCGGCGGCGCGCCCTCGGCGGCCGACGTCGAGAAACTGGCCGACAGCATGGTGAAGTCCGCCTTCCGCACGGAGGGAATCGCCACCACCGATCGCGTCACCGCGATCGACGAAACCCTGAAGGAATGCAACGCGGCCGACGCCGCCGGCAAGCCGCTGGACCCTGCCGTGGCCAAGCGCCTCGAGGCAGCCAACCTGAAGACGGTCAAGTGGCCGAGCGACGGCAAATTCATGGGCGACTGGAAGGCCGGCGAGAAACTGGCGCAGAGCGGCCGCGGCATGACCTGGACCGACAAGTCCACGAAGACGGCCGACAACGGCGGCAACTGCTACAACTGCCACCAGATCACCAAGGAGGAGATCTCCTTCGGCACCATCGGGCCCAGCCTGTACAACTACGGCAAGATGCGCGGCGTCTCCGACCCGAACAGCGCCGCGGCCAGGCCCATCGTGGAATACACCTGGGGAAAGATCTGGAACGCGAAGGCGTACAACGCATGTTCCAACATGCCGCGCGCGGGCCATGCCGGTATCCTCGACGAGCAGCAGGTGAGGAACATCGTCGCCCTGCTGCTGGACCCGCAGTCACCCGTGAACAAGTGACGCGGCCGCACCGGTTCCAGAGTCAGGCCTACGCTGCGCAGGTGCCCAGGCGCCACGCTTCGGCGACTCAGCCCGGTTCGCCGGGCCTTTTTTTGCCGTCAATACATAAGTATCCACTTAAGCATGAACCTCTCCAAGCGCGAATTCCTTCAGGTGCTGGGCGCGGCGAGCGTGGCGGGCATGGGCCTCGGCCGCTGGTCCCAGGCCGACGCGGCCACCGCCGCCGACAGGCTGTACGACATGCCGAAGTTCGGCAACGTCTCGTTCCTGCACATGACCGACTGCCATGCGCAGTTGAAGCCGATCTATTTCCGCGAACCCAGCGTCAACCTCGGCGTCGCCGGCATGAGCGGGCAGTTGCCGCACCTGGTGGGCGAGCACATGTTGAAGGCCGCCAAGGTGCCGGCCGGCTCGGCGGGCGCCTACGCCCTCACCTGCCTCGATTTCGAGCAGGCGGCCAGGCGGTACGGCAAGGTCGGCGGCTTCGCGCACCTGGCCACGCTGGTCAAGCGGCTGAAGGCCGGCCGCCCCGGCGCGCTGCTGCTCGACGGCGGCGACACCTGGCAGGGCTCGGCCACGTCCCTGTGGACCAAGGGCCAGGACATGGTGGACGCGGCCAAGCTGCTGGGCGTGGACATCATGACGGGCCACTGGGAGTTCACGCTCGGCATGGAGCGCGTGAAGGAAATCGTGGAGAAGGATTTCGCGGGCAAGGTGGACTTCCTCGCGCAGAACATCAAGACCACCGACTTCGGCGACCCGGTGTTCAAGCCCTACGTGATCCGCGAGATCAACGGCGTGCCCTGCGCCATCATCGGCCAGGCGTTCCCCTACACGCCCATCGCCAACCCGCGCTACCTGGTGGCCGACTGGAGCTTCGGCATCCAGGACGAGAACATGCAGAAGATGGTGGACGAGGCCCGCGCCAAGGGCGCGAAGGTGGTCGTCGTGCTGAGCCATAACGGCATGGACGTGGACCTCAAGATGGCCAGCCGGGTCTCGGGCATCGACGCCATCATGGGAGGCCACACGCACGACGGCATGCCGGTGGCCAGCGTGGTCGCCAACAAGGGCGGCAAGACGCTGGTGACCAACGCGGGCTCGAACGGCAAGTTCCTCGCCGTGATGGACTTCGACGTGAAGGACGGGAAAGTCCGCGACTTCCGCTACCGACTGCTGCCGGTGTTCGCGAACATGCTGCCGCCCGACCAGGACATGGACGCGCTGATCGACAAGATCCGCGCGCCCTACGAATCGAAGCTGGCGGAAAAGCTCGCCGTGACCGAAGGCACCTTGTACCGGCGCGGCAACTTCAACGGCAGCGGCGACCAGCTGCTGCTCGATGCGCTGATGGACGTGCAAGGCGCGGAGATCGCGTTCTCGCCGGGGTTCCGCTGGGGCACCTCGCTGCTGGCCGGGCAACCCATCACGCGCGAATGGCTCATGGACATGACGGCCACCACCTATTCGTACGCCACCGTGAGCCAGATGAGCGGCGAGATGATCAAGACCGTGCTCGAAGACGTCTGCGACAACCTCTTCAACCCGGACCCGTATTACCAGCAAGGCGGCGACATGGTGCGCGTCGGCGGGCTCGAATACAGCTGCAACCCGCTCGCGCCCATGGGCAAGCGCATCGACAACATGCGCCTGGCCGGCAAGCCGATCGAGGCGACGCGCCAGTACAAGGTGGCCGGCTGGGCGCCGGTGGCCGAGGAGGCCTCCAAGGCCGGCAACAAGCCGGTGTGGGAACTGGTCGAGCAATGGCTCAAGTCCAAGGGCGGCACCATCACGCCGCGCAAGGTCAACATGCCGCAACTCACCGGCGCGGTGCCCAACGCCGGTTACCTGCCGGAGCCGGCATGAGCCGCCGGGCCGCTAAGGCTCATAGCACCGCAGCCCGCAGGGCGGAGGTTACCCCGTGAACACACACACGACACCCGGATTGCGCAGCCGGCTCGCCGGCGTCGCGATCGCCGCCGCGGCCTGCCTGGGCGATCCCGCGCTGGCGCAACAGGCGACCCTTGCATTGCGCTCGATCACGCCCGACGCCGCCTTGAACGCGGCGCGTGCCGCGCTGGCGAGCTGCCAGAAGAGCGGCTACCAGGTCGCGGTGGCCGTGACCGACCGGGGCGGGCTGCCGCTCGTCATGCTGCGCGACCGCTTCGCCGGGCCGCACACGCCCAACACCGCGCAAGGCAAGGCCTGGACGGCGCTCAGCTTCAAGATCGACACGCTGGCGTTCGCCCAACTCACGCAGGCGGGCCAGCCGATGTCCGGCATTCGCGAGCTGCCGGGCGTCGTCGCCATCGGCGGCGGCCGCATGATCGAATCGGCGGGCTCCATCGTCGGCGCGATCGGCGTCTCCGGCGCGCCGGGTGGCGAGGCGGACGATGTTTGCGTCAAGGCCGGCATCGCGGCGATCGCGGACGAACTGGAGCTTTGACGGCTACGCACTTTGCCACGCCGGCTCCTAGCCTCGCGGCAGGGCGAGCACCGCCTCCAGCCCGCCCTCCGGCAGGTTGCGCAGCGTGATGTCGCCGCCGTGCCCGCGCGCGATGTTGCGCGCGATCGCCAGGCCCAGGCCGGTGCCGCCGGTGGCGCGGCTGCGCGAACCCTCCAGCCGGTAGAACGGCTCGAACACCTTTTCCAGCTCGGACTCGGGGATGCCGCCGCCCTCGTCGCGCACGCGGATGCTGAGGGCCGAAGCGCTGTCCTCGACCTTCACCGTCGCGCGCCCGCCGTACAGCACCGCGTTGTCAACCAGGTTGGCCAGGCAACGCTTGAGCAGCGACACCACGCCGGTATAGGGCGCATCCGCCCGGCCTTCGATGCGCACCCGGCGGCCCATGGCCTCGTTGTCCGATTGCAGGCTCTCCAGCAGCGCCATCACGTTCACCGGCTGGCGCTGCTCGCCCCCGCCGAGCCCGCGCATGAACTCGAGCGTGTGCGTGACCATCGCTTCCATTTCCTTCAGGTCGCCTTCGAAATGCCGGCGCATTTCCTCGTCGTCCATCAGGTCGGCGCGCAGCCGCATGCGGGTGATCGGCGTCTTGAGATCGTGCGACATCGCCGCGAGAATGCGCGTGCGGTCCTCGATGAAGCGCGCCAGGCGGTCCTGCATGGTGTTGAAGGCGTGAGCCGCCTGGCGGATTTCGCGCGGGCCGTCTTCGGGCAATTTCGGGCTGTGGATGTCCCGGCCCAGCGCCTCGGCGGCCGTCGCCAGCACGTGCAGCGGACGCGTCACCCACCGCACTGCGAAAAACGACAGCAGCAGCACCGCCGCCAGCAGCACGCCCAGCGCCAGCAGCAGCCGCCACGGCACGCTGTCCGACGCGGGCGGCAACAAGGTGTCGAACCGCGCCCAGGTCCCGTCGCGCAACTGCACTTCCGTGCGCAGCGCAGCGCCCATGCCCGGCGGCATGCGATGGCCGTCCGGGCCGCCGCCCATCATCATCCCGGGCTGGGGTCCCGGTCCTGCGCCGGGCGCGCGCCCGAAGCCCGGCCCCGCCATCGGCCGGTTGAACGAGGCCGACGGATCACCGGGGTGCACGCGCATCGCGCGCTCCTCGCCGATCGACGCACGCAGCATCGCGCCGAACATCGCGGCGCGGGCGCCCGCGCCCGGCTCGCCGGGCTCGGCGGGCTCGGCCAGGGGCTTGTCATGCAGCGACAGAACCAGCGGCGGCATGCTGAGCACCGCGACGATGCGCTGGCGCTCGGGCGGCCCCATGGGATCGAGCAACTTGACCACGTCGGCGATGCGCTGCGCGTGCCGCGCCCCGCCGGCCGTGAGGAGCAGCCGGTCGCGTTCGGCCAGGTTGATCGCCGCGCTCAGCAGCTGGGCCAGCAACAGCCCACCCGCGAGCACCAGCACGAGCCGGCCGAACAGCGACCCCGGCAACCAGCGGGCGGTGCGGCGGTCCATCAGCCTGGCTTGTGCACCGGCACCGAGAGCACGTAGCCCTCGCCGCGCACGGTCTTGATCGTGACGGGGTCGGCGGGGTCGTCGCCGAGGCGTCGCCGCAGCCGGCTCACCTGCACGTCGACGCTGCGGTCCAGCGGCTCGGCCTCCTTGCCGCGCGTCATCTCCACCAGCTGGTCGCGATTGAGCACGCGGTTGGGATGATCCAGGAAGATGCGCAGCAGCCGGTATTCGGCGCCGCCGATCGGCGTCACCACGCCATCGGGGGCGACGAGCTGGCGCAGCGTGGTGTCCAGCACCCATTGCCCGAAGCGGATCTCGCGGCCCGGCTCCGGCCGCAGGTTGGGCGGCAGGCTGCGCACCCGGCGCAGGATGACCTTGATGCGGGCCAGCAGCTCGCGCGCGCTGAAGGGCTTGGGGATGTAGTCGTCGGCGCCCATCTCCAGGCCGACGATGCGGTCGGTCTCCTCGCCGCGCGCCGTGAGCATGATGACGGGGATCTCGGACCGCGCGCGCAGGTTGCGGCACAGCGTCAGGCCGTCATCGCCCGGCAGCATCAGGTCCAGCACCACCAGGTCGAAAGTGCCCTTCTCCAGCGCCTGCCACATCGCGCGGCCGTCGGCGACCGTGACGGTTCGCAGGCCGTTCTTCTCGAGGTAGCGGCCCAGCAAGGTGCGGATCTCGGCGTCGTCGTCGACGATGAGGATGTGGTCGGGGCGGTCCATGTCTGCGATTACAGCGTCGGGCAGGCGGGCTTTCGAACGGGAAGGTAACACAGCATGTCAAACCCGCCGCTTGTCGCGCTGCGCGACAAAAATCCCCGCGCCCGACATTCCGCGCTTACGTGGCAGCGGTGCAATCGACAGGCCGCGCGGGGGTTTCGCGCGGCGACACAGACAGGAGTTGGACATGAAACGCACCCACAAGGCCATCGCCGGCGTCGCCGCGGTGTTGTCGCTGGCGCTCGCCGCCACGGTTTACGCGCACCCGGGCGCCGGCATGGGCCCCGGATCCGGCATGGGCCCCGGCCATGGAATGGGTCCCGGCATGGGCCGGGCAATGGGCCCCGCCGACATGACGGCAGCCGCATCGGCACGCATGGCGCAACTGAAGGCCGAACTGAAGATCACCTCCGCCCAGGAAGCGCCCTGGAAAGCCTACGAAACGGCCGTGACCCAACAGGCCGCGGCCCTGCAAGCCATGCGCACCCAGATGCAGGCGCTGATGCAGAACGCGCAGCCCGGCACCAGCGCGCCGGATTGGGCGGCCCAGCGCGAGGCGATGTTCAAGCAGCGCGATGCGGGCCTGCAAGCCCATACCGCCGCGGCCAGGGAACTGTATGCCGTGTTGACACCCGGGCAGCGGGCCGTCGCCGATCGCGACATGGGCCCGATGGGCGGGTACCGCATGGGCGGCTGGCACCGGATGCGCTGATCCACGTCATTGCGCCCGGCCGGGGTCAGCAGGTATCGTTGACGCATGGCCCCGTTCTACAAGACGAGCCGCCTGTGGGTGATCGACTTCACCTTCGACGGCCGTCCGCGCCGCTGGATCAAGCCGCTGCAGGGCAGCGAGGATGGCCACGCCGTGCTGGCCGCCGAGCTGCTCGACCTCTACGGCTCGCGCGCGCACCTGGTCGGGATTCGCCCGGCCACCCACGACGAAGAGACACAGTACATCCACGGCGACCTGCCGACAAATGTGCTGTGTCCCACGGGGCGTCGCGGCGGCCCCTGAAGCCTTCCTACAGCGCCAGCAGCCGCTGGAAGAACGAGCGGTAGCGCCGCAGCGCCACGCGCATGTTCTCGGTGGAGGCGCCGCCTGCGGGCCCGCTCATCTGTTCCTCGAAGCGCTGGCGTTCGTCGGCGAAGCTCGCGGCCAGGTTCTTCATGACCTGGGCGACCAGCTCGTCGGCCCTTTGCACGGCCTGGCGCGGATCGTCCACGAACCCGATCTGCACGGCATCCCAGCGCGAGCGGAAATCGCCGGCCATCTCCGGCGAAAAGAGCGCTGCCAGCTCCTCGCCCTCGTGCCGCTCGAGGCGGCCGTCGGCATCGGCCACTTCGCGGGTCGCACGGGCCGCCTGCTCGACGGGCCGCGTGCCCGCCGCCGCGAAGTCGGCCGTGGTGAGGGTCTTTTCGGTATCGACGGTATCGGTGTTCATGAATGGGCCTCCATGTGTTGGGCGGGTGCTTGCTCGTCCTGCCGGACCTCGAGCAGATCATCGAAGAGCGCACGGTAGTGCACGACGGCCTTGCGCAGGGCCTCGGTATCGGCGTCGCCCGCGCGCTCGAGCGTGGCAATCGCCTGGGCCGCGCGGTAGTGGTCCACCACGTCGGGGTGGTCGACCGAGATGTCGGCCGCGCGCCGCTCGAAATCGCCCATCGGGTAGCCGCGCTTTTGCATCAGCTCGCGCACGAGCCCGTCGGCATCGGCCAGCACGCCCTTGGGGTTGTCGACGAAACGGCCCTGGATGGCGCGCCACTCACGGCTGAACCGCTCGGCCTCGGCCGGCGTGAGCGGCACGATGTCGAGCTTGGCCACGCGTTTCTGGCGGGCGCGCAGCTCGGCCTCCGCCTTCGGCCGGCTGCCCAGTTCGTCCACGGCGCGTCTGTATTCCGCGCCGAAGCGATCGACCAGCCCCTGGGACTCGTTCCTGCGCCAGACGAAGAACGCCACGAGGGCCAGCAGCGCGATGAGGACGACCGAGCCCAGCAATTCCCAGTCCTGTGTGCCCAACATGTCCATGGCTTTCTCCTGTTGAAGTTCACCCGTGTCAATCTAGGAGCCCGCGCTGCGCACCAGTGTCGGAAGCAGCCGCTATCGCCCAGGCAGTGTTCCGATGAAGGTGTAGGACCCACCCGACCCATCACTGACGCAGGTCAAGGAAACCCGCGCGCAGGCGACTAGATTGAAGTCAGGCCGACGCGAGGCTGAAGGCCTCCGCGGCGAAGGGCCGAAGGGCGCAACCCGGCGGCCTGGATCCGGCGTCCCGCTGACGCCGGGATGGACGGAGACGACATCAGACCGGCCGGGCGTCCAGCCCACCGGAGTCTCCACCAACCCGCCGCCCGTGTGAACGGTCCGGCGGGTTTCTCTTTTTGAAAGCCGTCTCTCGAAACGGCCGCGGCTTGACCCGTCTCAATGGTCATTTCCATCATACTGAGGGGAGTATGTTAAGATCACCCCGAACCAGACCAACGCCATGCATCTCCAATACGCTCTCGCTTCCCTGCTCACGGCGCTGGCGCTCGCCGGCGCCGCGCATGCGGCGCCGGCCGCCGTCGAGGTGCGCGTGGTCAAGGCCGGAATGCAGGCGGTTGCGGCCGGCTTCGAATTCGACGGCGTGGTGGAACCCGTGACGCAAAGCACCGTGGCCGCCCAGGTCGGCGGTCGCATCGCCCGGCTGGCGGTCAAGGCCGGTGACCCGGTGCGCGCCGGGCAGGTCCTGGCCACCATCGACGACCGCGAGACGCGCACCGGCCTGCAACGCAGCCAGGCGCAGGCGGCCCAGGCCGAAGCGGAATACCGCAACGCCCGCGCCCAGTTCGAGCGCACGCGCGAACTGCAGTCCAAGGGCTTCGTCAGCATGGCGGCGCTCGATACGGCGCAGGCAGCCTTCCACGCCGCGCAGGCGGGCCGCGACCAGGCGGCCGCCGGCCAGCGCCAGTCGGCGATCGAGCAGGGGTTCACGCAGGTGGCCGCGCCCTACGACGGCTGGGTGCTCGAAACCCTGGTGCAGTCCGGTGACCTCGCCGTTCCAGGCAAGCCCTTGCTGACGCTCTATGCGCCGTTGCCCCTGCGGGTCGTGGTGCAGGTGCCCGCGTCGCGCGCGGCCGAAGCGCGTGCCGCGGCGCAAGTGGAAATCATGCTGGACGGCGGCCCCGGCAAGGGCCAATGGGTCAGCCCGGTCTCCCGCACCATGCTGCCGGCTGCGGACCCGGTCGCGCAGACGCTGGAGTGGCGGCTCGACCTGCCGGCGGGCGCGGCCCGCTCGGCGGCGCCGGGACAGCAGGTCCACGTTCGATTCTCGGGCGGCACGCAAAAGCGCCTCGTCATTCCCGCCGGCGCGGTGTTGCGCCGCGGTGAACTGACGGCCGTGTACGTGGCCGCGCCGGGCGGCACCGGCTTCATCCTGAAGGCCGTGCGGCTCGGCGCCGACCACGGCGCGGCGGGTGTGGAGGTGCTCGCCGGCCTCGGCGGCGCCGAACAGGTGGCAGTGGACCCGGTGAAGGCGGGCCTGGCCGGTGCCCGGCCGGCGCTCGCACCCTGAGCGCAGAGGTGCCATGAACCCTTCGACGAACACGCCGTCCACGGCAAGCCGCCTCGGCATCTCCGGGCGGATCGCCGCCGCGTTCCAGTCGAACGCGATCACGCCGCTGCTCGCGCTCGTCGCGCTGCTGGTGGGCTTGTTCGCCGTGCTCGTCACGCCGCGCGAGGAAGAGCCGCAGATCAACGTGACGATGGCGAACGTGCTGATCCCCTTTCCCGGCGCGAGCAGCACCGACGTGCAAAACATGGTCGCGCGCCCCGCCGAGCAGGTGCTGTCGCAGGTCGCGGGCATCGAGCACACCTACTCCGTCGCCCGGCCGGGCGTCGCCGTCCTCACCGTGCAGTTCAAGGTGGGCGTGCCGCGCACCGAGGCGCTGGTGCGCCTGTACGACGTGCTCAACGCCAACCAGGACTGGCTGCCGCGCGATCTCGGCGCGCTGGCGCCCATCGTCAAACCCAAGGGCATCGACGACGTGCCGGTGCTGGCCGTGACGCTGTGGAGCCGCGACGTGCTGGCCGCCGACGACCTCGAGCGCGTGGCGCGCACCATGGAAGCGGAGCTGAAGGCCGTGCCCGGCACGCGCGAGGTGCAGACCATCGGCGGGCCGGGGCGCGCCATCCACGTGTGGCTGGACCCGGTGCGCATGCGTGAGCGCCATGTGGACCTGCTGGGGTTGAAGGCGACGCTGTCCGCCGCGAACATGGGCATGCCCTCGGGCACCGTGCTCGACGCGTCGCAGCCCGACGCGCAAATGCTCAGTGTGGAAACAGGCGAGTTCCTGCGCACCGAGGAGGACATCGCCTCGCTCGTGGTCGGCGTGAGCGACGGCAAGCCGCTGTACCTGCGCGAAGTCGCGCGCGTCGAGGCCGGCGCGCGGCTGCCGCAACGCTACGTCTGGCAGACGCCCGGCGCGGCGTCGGGCGCCCCCGACGCCACGGGCCAGGTGTTCCCGGCCGTCACCCTCACCGTCACCAAGAAGCCCGGCGAGAACGCCGTGGACGTGGCGGGCGCCGCGCGCCAGCGCGTCGATGCACTGCGCAACACCGTGATCCCCGCCAACATCGAAACGACGGTGACCCGAGACTACGGCGAGACGGCGGCCGAGAAGGCCAACAAGCTGATCCAGAAGCTCGCCTTCGCGACGGCGTCGGTCATCGTCCTGGTCGGCCTGGCGCTCGGGCGCCGCGAAGCCGCCATCGTCGGCGCGGCGGTGATCCTGACGCTCACCGCGACGCTGTTCGCCTCCTGGGCCTGGGGCTTCACGCTCAACCGCGTGTCGCTGTTCGCGCTGATCTTCTCGATCGGCATCCTGGTGGACGACGCGATCGTGGTGGTCGAGAACATCCACCGCCACCAGCAGCTGCACCCCGGCCGCTCGCTGGCGGACATCATTCCCGGCGCGGTGGACGAAGTGGGCGGCCCGACGATCCTGGCGACGCTCACCGTCATCGCCGCGCTGCTGCCGATGGCGTTCGTCTCCGGCCTGATGGGCCCGTACATGAGCCCGATCCCGATCAACTCGAGCCTGGGCATGGCGATCTCGCTCGCGATCGCCTTCACGGTGACGCCGTGGCTCGCGCTCAAGCTGATCAAGCCGCACGGCCCCGCCGCATCGACGGGCCACGCCCCAGGCTGGGTGCTGCGGCTGCAAGGCCTGTTCGCGCGCCTGCTCACGCCGCTGCTGGCCAGCGCGCGCAAGCGCTGGTTCCTGCTGGCCGGCATCCTCGCCGCCTTGCTGCTGTCGGTGGGCCTCGCGGTCGTGCAGCTGGTGGTTCTCAAGATGCTGCCGTTCGACAACAAGAGCGAGTTCCAGGTGGTGGTGGAGATGCCCGCCGGCACGCCGCTGGAGGACACCGCCTCGGCCCTGCACGAGATGGGCGCCTTCCTGGCGAAGCAGCCCGAGGTGCGCGACCTGCAAGGGTATGCGGGCACGGCCAGCCCGATCACGTTCAACGGGCTGGTGCGCCAGTACTACCTGCGGGCCGACGCCGAACAGGGCGACCTGCAGGTCAACCTCGCCGACAAGAGCCACCGCAAGGAAAAGAGCCACGCGATCGCGCAGCGGCTGCGCCCCGGCCTCGAGGAGATCGGCGCGCGCCACCAGGCCCGCGTGAAGATCGTCGAAGTGCCGCCGGGCCCGCCGGTGATGAGCCCGCTGGTCGCGGAGGTCTATGGCCCGGACGAGGCCGGTCGCCAGCAACTCGCGCGTCGCGTCGCGCAGGCGTTCCAAGGCACGCCCGACATCGTCGGCGTGGACACGAGCCTGAAGGAAGACGCGCCCCAGGTTCACCTGGCCGTGCGCCGGCAGCGCGCGGAATCGCTCGGCATCCCCGTGTCGGCGGTCGCGCAGACGGTGCACTCCGCGCTGACCGGCGCCGACGCCGCCTACCTGCATGACGGCCAGAGCAAGTACCCGGTCCCCGTGCGGCTGCAGCTGCCACTGGCATCCCAGGTCGGGCTCGACTCGCTGCTGGCCCTGCCGATGCGCTCGGCGTCGGGCCGGATGGTGCCGCTGTCGGAGCTGGTCGGCGTGGAGCGCGGCGTGATCGACAAGCCGCTCTTCACCAAGGACCTGAAGCACGTGAGCTACGTGTTCGGCGACGTGGGCCTGCGCGCCGACGGCGCCGGCGGCGGCCTGCCCGATTCGCCGCTGTACGGCCTGTTCGCGATCCGCTCGCGGCTGGACGCCGCCGCACTGCCGGCCGCCGGGCCGCTGGGCGAGTACTGGATCCGCCAGCCGGCCGACCCGTACCGCGGCTACGCCATCAAGTGGGACGGCGAATCGCAGATCACCTACGAGACCTTCCGCGACATGGGCGCCGCCTACGGCGTCGGCCTGCTGCTGATCTACCTGCTGGTCGTCGCGCAGTTCCGCAGCTACCTGACGCCGCTCGTGATCATGGCGCCGATCCCGCTCACCATCATCGGCGTGATGCCGGGCCACGCGCTGCTGGGCGCGCAGTTCACCGCCACCAGCATGATCGGCATGATCGCGCTGGCCGGCATCATCGTGCGCAACTCCATCCTGCTGGTGGACTTCATCGAGCTGCAGGTGCGGCAGGGCGTGCCCTTCCGCGAGGCCGTCGTCAGCTCCGCCGCGGTGCGCGCGCAGCCCATCGCGCTCACCGGCCTCGCCGCGATGATCGGAGCGTTCTTCATCCTGGACGACCCGATCTTCAATGGCCTGGCCGTGTCGCTCGTCTTCGGCATCCTGGTGTCCACCCTGCTCACGCTGGTGGTCATCCCCGTCCTCTATTACGCGCTCTATCGCAAGCGCCACGAATTCCCATCAGCAGAAGGAGTCTCCCCATGACCGTCGAACGCTACATCCGCATCTTCGCGGGTATCTTCATCCTCGCATCGCTCGCCATGGGCGTGGAGGGCAGCCCGCTGTTCGTCAGCAAATGGGCGCTGGCCGTCACCGCCTTCGTCGGCTTCAACCTGTTCCAGTTCGGCTTCACGAAGTTCTGCCCCCTCGGCACCATCCTGCGCAAACTGGGCGTGCGGGAAGGCACCGGCGCCTGCGGGAGCTGATCGCCATGAGCGAAGAACTGGTCCGCGTCGAACTGGCGCAGCAGCAGGACTATCGCTTTGCCGTGCGCTTCGGCGGCACGGTGCCCGAGCTGGTGGCCGATGAACCGGCGCCGCTCGGGTCGGGTGCGGGCCCGTCGCCCGTGCAGCTGCTGGCGGCCTCCGTCGGCAACTGCCTGGCGGACTCGCTCTTGTTCGCGCTGCGCAAGTACAGGCAGAAGCCCGAGCCGGTCTCGTGCACCGTGGAGGCCAACGTCGGGCGCAACGACCAGGGCCGACTGCGGGTGCTGTCGATGAAGGCCGTGCTCACGCTGGGCGTGGCCGGTCCGACGCTGGAACACCTGGACCGGGTCCTCGGCCAGTTCGAATCGTTCTGCACGGTGACGCAGAGCGTCGGACAAGGTATCGTGATAGCCGTCGAAGTATGGGACGCAGCCGGCCTGCGTTTGAAATGATGGCAACGCTCACCAACGAATCGGCCCGCGCCGACATCCTCAGCCGGCTCAAGCGCGCCGAGGGCCAGCTGCGCGGGGTGCAGCGCATGCTCGAGGAAGGCTCGCCCTGCCTGGACATCGCGCAGCAGTTTTCCGCCGTGCGCAAGGCGCTCGACAGCACCTACGTTCGCATGACGATGTGCCTGCTGGAGCAGGAGTTGAAGGCGATGCAGCCGGGGGCGAAGAGCCACGCGAAGCTCGAGCCGCTGATGTCCGACGTGCAGAAGCTGCTCACGCGTTTCAGCTGACAGGGGCGCCCGCGAGGGCCGTCAGTGCGCGACCGCGGCCAGCTCGCGCGAGACTTGCCGCCCCAGCTCGGCGACGCCCCAGCTCGTGAGGTCACGCTCAACGGTGCCCACCACCAGTCGCGCGGTGAACTTGCCCAGCGCCGCGCGCAGCTCGTCAAGGAAAGGCAGCGGCGCCAGGATGACCAGCGAGGCGAAGCGCCCCATGCGCGCCTCGGCCTCGAGGTATTGGGCCAGCTCCTGCGCGAAGCGGGTGTACTCCTTCTGGCGCGCATCGAGCAGCGCAGGCGTGACCTGCCCGCGCCCTGCGGGATGCACAAAGCTCTCCAGGATCTCGATCACGACGCCACGTTGCTGCAGGACCCGTGCGCGCGTCGTGTTGGCGATCAGGATCCAGTCGGGCTTGGTGGTCATGTTCGTCATTCGGGGCGCCGCGCAAGGCTGCATTGCAACGGACGATACGCCCGCTGCCGCCAAATGCATTGACACTCGTCAAGCCTGCCCCGATGAGCAGCGGCATCACGGGCGGCACCGGCCTGGAGTTGCATGGAACACGCTCGCCGACCATGGGGCCTGCTGGAGCCTGCCTCCGGAGCGGCTCAGGGGGGCTGCACGCCAAGGCCGACGGCCTCACACCGGCGCAGGCGGCGGCGCACCGGCGCCGGGGTGCTGGCGGCGAAGGATCTCCACGTCAGCCAGGCGGTGTCCCGCCCTCAGTGCGCCATCAGCACCGGCAGCGTCATCGACTGCAGCACGGTGCGCGACGCCCCGCCCAGCACCCACTCGCGGGCGCGGCTGTGGCCGTAGCAACCCATCACCAGCAAGTCGGCGTCGACGTCGAAGGCCCGCGACAGCAGCAGCTCGCCCAGGAAGCTCGGCTCGCCGCCGCCTTCGCGGTGCCAGGTCGGCTCGATGCCGCGCGCCTTGAGGTAGCCGGCCAGGTCCAGCCGGTCGCCCAGGATGTCGTCGTCCTCGGTGGGCCACGACAGCACATGGACGCGGCGGGCGCGCTGGAGCAGCGGAATCGCTGCCATGAGCGCCCGGGCCGACTCGCGCGTGGGCTTCCACGCCAGCGCCACCGTCTGGCCCACTGCCGCCGGAAACGGCGCGTACGGCAACACCAGCGCCGGCTTGCCGCTGGTGGCCATGACGGTCTCGGGAAAGTCGCCGGGCACCCCGGCCGCCGCCGCGTCCGATGGGTCATGCTGGCCCAGCACCAGCAGGTCGGCGTAGAGGGCCTGCCGTGCGAACGCGGGCAGCATGGGCGCGTCGCCCAGCTCGGACCAGCTGAGGGGCGGCTGCAGGGTGTCCCGCGCCTTGTCGAACACCGCGCGGGCGGTGGCGCGCCGCTGCGCGTCGATGTCGGCCAGGGCCGCCGCCACGCCCGGCCCCGCCTCGGGCACGTAGGGCAGCTCCAGCACCGCCGGCGTGACCGCATACAGGGCCGTCACGGCCGCGCCGTTGGCCTTGGCGATCGAACATGCCACTTCCAGCCGCCTGGCGCTGCGCGCCGTCGCGTCGACGTGGACGAGCATCTGCTTGATTGTCTGTTTCATCGCGGCTCCTCGGGCACCTGGCCCTTGAGGAAACCTTAGGCTGCCGCCACGCCAACGCCATGACCGGCGTCAAGGATGCCCTTGCGGCCGGCTCAGGCGTCGAGGCTGTCCGCCAGCCCGTGCTTCATGGCGTAGCGCACCAGCTCGCTCGCGTTCTGCAGGCCCATCTTGTGCATCAGGTTGGCCTTGTGCGTGCTGACGGTCTTCACCGACAGCTTCAGCCGGGTGGCGATGTCGGTCACGGATGCGCCGGCCGCGAGCAGGCGGAAAACCTCGAACTCGCGGTCGGAGAGCGATTCGTGCGGATTGGCCGTGCTGCCCGGCATGGCGCCCAGCGCCAGCTGCTCGGCCACCTCGGCCGTGACGTAAGCACCGCCGCCGGCGATCTTGCGGATCGCCTGCTCCAGCTGGGCCGGCGCGCTTTCCTTGGTCAGGTAGCCGCTGGCGCCCGACTTGATCGCGCGCACGGCGTATTGCAGCTCCTGGTGCATGGACAGCACGAGGATGCGCACCTTCGGCTTCTCGGCGCGCACCAGCTTGATCAGTTCCATGCCGCTGCGCCCGGGCATCGACAGGTCCTGCACGAGGATGTCGAAATCCAGCTCGCGCACCCGCTGCATCACCTGCGTGCCGTCGGCCGCCTCGCCCACCACCTGCATGTCGCCGATCTCGGAGACGATCCGCTTGAGGCCTTCGCGCACGATCGCGTGGTCGTCGGCGATGAGGATCCTGATCATGGCAGCGTCACTCCATCCATCGGTATCCGTACGCTCACGCGTGTGCCCTCCCCCGGCGCGCTGTCGATGCTGAAGCTGCCCTTGAGCAGCTGGGCGCGTTCGCGCAGGCCCAACAGGCCCAGGGACTGGGGCTTGCGCGGCGCGCTGGTCACGAAGCCCTTGCCATTGTCCTGCACGACGAGCTCGACCGCGTCGCCCACCTGCTCGATGGACACGGTCGCCTCGGTCGCGGCCGCGTGCTTGCCCACGTTGACCAGCGACTCCTGCACGATGCGAAACACCGCCGTCGCATACGGTTCGCGCAGTTCGAGTTCCTCGTCGGCCTTGAGCGTGGTCGCGACGCCCGATCGCTGGCTGAAATTGGAGACCAGCCATTCGATCGCCGGCACCAGGCCCAGGTCGTCGAGCATCAGGGGCCGCAGGTCCGCGGCGATGCGGCGCGTGGACGCGACGGCCCGGTCGAGCATGGCGAGCATCTCCGCCAGCTTGGGTCCCACCGCCTGCGGCGACTCGGCGGCGTTGTCGCGCACCCAGATCGTGTCCATCTTCAGCGCCGTCAGCGACTGCGCGAGCTCGTCGTGCAGTTCGCGCGCGACGCGGGTCTTTTCCTCTTCGCGGATGGCATGCGCCGCGGCGGCGAAGGCGCTGCGCTCCTCCTGCGCGCGCACGCGCTCGGTCACGTCGCGCAGGATCACCGTGTAGAGCTTGCCGTCGGCCGTCTTCAGCTGGGAGATCGAGGCTTCCATCGGGAACTCCTCGCCGTCGGCGCGGCGCCCGTAGACCACGGTGTTGTCGCCCATGCGGCGCGAGGTGACACCGGTCGAGCCGAAGCGCTGGACAAACGCGCCATGCCCGCTGCGGAACCGCTCGGGCATGAGCCTGGAGAGCGACTGGCCGAGCGCCTCCTCCGTTGTCCAGCCGAAGATCTTCTCGGCGGCGCGGTTGTACAGCACGATGCGCTGCGACTCGTCCACCGTGATGATGGCATCCATCGCCGAGTCCAGCAGGCCCGACAGCCGCGCGGCGAGGCGGGCGTGGCGCTCCTCCGCCTGCAGCCGCAGCGAGATGTCGCGCAGGATCACCGTGTAGAGCTTGCCCTGCGGCGTCGCGAGCTGGGAGATCGACGCGTCGATCGGGAACTCCTCCCCGCTCGCGCGCAACCCGTAGATGACGCTGAGCGCGCCCATGCGGCGCGAGGTGACGCCCGTGGTGCCGAACTTGTGGACGTGCTCCGCGTGGGTGGCGCGAAACCGCTGGGGTATCAGTTTCTCGAGCGGCTGGCGCAGGATCTGCTCGCGCGGCCAGCCGAAGACCTTCTCGGCGGCGCGGTTGTACAGGACGATCTTCTGCTCTTCATCGACGGTGACGATGGCGTCCATCGCGGAGTCGAGCAGGCCGGTCAGCAGCGCCGCTGCGTTGCCGGGATCGGTGCCGAGGTCGAGGGCTGTCAGGTTTTTTTTCAAGGGAGCAAACACACTTTTAGTATGACATGTGTTGATCTCCCTCAAAAGTCGGCGGATGCGCCCGAAATAAACACGAACCACCTAATGAATCAGCACGGAACCGGCGGATTCCCCGGCGGGCTGGAACGGGCCGAGGGGGTTGACCTGCCGGTCCACCTTGTCCGTGCTGGCCTGGCCGGCGTAGTTGCGGAACAACACCTCGCCATCGGTGACCACGATCAGCGCATCGAACCGCCAGCCCTTGGTGCTGGTCGTGCGCCGCACGTTGAGGAAGTCCAGCCAGAAGCCGACCTCGCGGCGCCGGTTTTCGCGCTCGTAGTGGAATACGTCGCCGCGGCAGGCGGTCTGCGCCTCGATGCACTGGCGGATGCCGGCATCGAGCTTGTCGTAGGGCACGCCCGGATGGGGGGCGAGCCGACCCACGATGTCCGGGTAGGGAATCAGCGTGACGTTGGGCCCGGCCACCGGGTCGAACCCGAGCTTCGGCAGGTCGCCCATGGGGGTTTGCAGCGCCACGGTCTCAAGCTCGGTCCAGCGCCCGGCGAACCTCGTCGTCCGTCGGCGAGGCGAAGTCGCGGTAGCACTGCCCCACCAGGTCGAAATCCGGGGAGCACTCCAGGCAGGCGAACTCGTCCGCGGCGGTGCCGATGCGGAACTGCGCCTCGGGCGGCGCGACGGGCACCGCGACGACGATCCATTCGGGCCGGGCGCTGCGCAGCGTCTTGAGCGCGTTGCGCATGGAGTTGCCGGTGGCGATGCCGTCGTCCACCACGATCACCGTGCGCCCCTCCACCGGCACCGGCTGCGTGTTGCCGCGGTAAAGCGCCTGCAGCCGGATCAGTTCGAGGCCGTCGGCGGCGATCAGGAGGTCCATGGGCGCGCGGAGGGCTCGGGCAACCTCGCTGGCCACCGGCACGCCGCCGCGCGGCAGACCCAGGACGACCACGTCGGCGCGGCCGGCGTAAGCCTGCAACAGGCCGGCCAGCTGCCGGCCGGCGGCAGCGCGGTCGAGGAAAAAGGGTGTCATGGGGAAGGTCTCTGGGAATCCTCCGCAAGGTAGGGCACGGGGCCCCGCCGAGCCTTGACGAGGATCAACGGCGTCCAAGCCGCAGCTGCGGAAACCGCAAGCTAGACTCAATCTCTCTCGAAAGGGGATGAGGGACTCATGAAACACGCAACCGCCATGCGCCTGGACAGGCTCGCACGCACCCTTGTCGTGTCGCTCGGCCTGCTGTCCGGCGCGGCCTTTGCCGCGGGCGGCCACCATGCGCTGGACGACGCCGCCATCCTGGAGCCCGATACGTGCGAAGCCGAAAGCTGGCTGACGCGTTCTCGCGGCGGCCAGCGCCTGTTGCACGCCGGCGGCGCGTGCCGCGTCGGCCCGGTGGAGCTCGGCGCCTCGGCCGAGCACGCACGGCAGGCCGGTGCCGGCGAGACGGGCTATGTACTCCAGGCGAAGTGGGCCGCCCAACTGGGGCCGGGCTTCAGCGCCGGGCTGTCGCTGGCGTCCGGCTGGCGGGCGCAGGTGCGGCCGCGCCACCAGGGCGCCACGCTCGTCGCCCTTGCGACCTGGGCCGCGCGCGAAGACGTCGCATTCCACCTGAACCTCGGGCGCGACTTCAACCACGCGGGCGGCGACGAGAACCGCTGGGGCGTGTCGGTGGAGTGGACGCCGCGCGAGAACTGGTCGCTCACCGCGGAGCGTTACGCCGAGCAGCAGTCGCATTTCCTGCGCGCCGGCCTGCGCTGGGCCGCGAGCGACGCCTGGACTTTCGACATCAGCCGCGCGCACCGCCTGCGTGGTCCCGGCGAAGCCGCCTGGACCGTCGGTGTGACACGGGCGATCGGCCGCTGACGCCCGGGCCGGTTGATAATCGTCAACGTGGCGCGGCGGTCCGCCGTCCAACTCGAAGGTGAGGCTCATCATGTACAAGCGAATCCTGGTTGCACTGGACGGCAGTGAGACTTCCATGAGGGCGCTGACGGCGTCGCTCAACCTGGCCCGGCAAGGCGGCGGCCGCGTCCGGCTGGTGCACGTGGTCGAGGAACTGGCCTATCTGGGCGGCTTCGATCCGTACGGCGCCTCGTCCGGCGACCTGATCAAGGTGATACGCGAGAACGGCGCCAAGGTGCTGGCCACCGGACTCGCCGCCGCGGGATCGGCCGGCGTCGAAGCCGACACCGTGCTCTGCGACGATTTCGGCGAGCGCCTGTCCGACGCCGTCGCCGACGCGGCGAAGCAGTGGAACGCGGACCTGATCGTGGTGGGCACGCACGGGCGGCGCGGCATCGGCCGCGTTCTGATGGGCAGCGGCGCGGAGCAGATCATCCGGCTCTCACCCGTGCCGGTGCTGGTGATCCGCTCGCCCGAGACGCCACCAGCGTAGCGCGCCCAGCCACGCGGCCATGGCCGCCACCATCAGCGCCACCGCGATTGCAACGGCGGCCGAGGGAGGCGCGAAGCCCATGACCTGGCGCATCCACGGCAGCCCCAGCACCAGCGCGAGCACGACCGCAACCCCCAGCACGAGCAAGGCCAGCCAGCGGTTGCGGATGCGCGGCAGGCCGCTCCTGCGCCAGCTCACCCGGTTGGCCGGCACCAGCAGGAACACGCCACCCACGAGTGCGAGGAACGATGCGGTGCGCACGTCCGCGCCGGGCCATTGTTGCGCGACGATCGCCGCGCACCCCGCCGTCAGGATCGCCGCCATGCCCAGGCCCTGGACCAGGCCGTCCACCACATTGGTCCACTCGAACGGCGAAGCGCCCACGGGCCGCGGCGCGCGTTCCATCAGGTCGGCGGCGGCCGGCTCGGCCTCGAACACCACCGAGCAGGCGGGATCGATGATGAGCTCGAACAGCACCACCTGCGCGGGCAGCAGCAGCAGCGGCCAGTGCATCAGCGTGGGCACCAGCGCCAGCGCGATGACCGGCACGTGGATCGCGAAGATGAAACGCACCGCGGTGCGGATGTTGTCGTCGATGTGGCGGCCCTGCCGGATCGCCTGCGTGATGCTGGCGAAGCTGTCGTCCAGCAGCACGATGGCGGCCGCCTCGCGCGCGACGTCGGTGCCGCGCTCGCCCATCGCGATCCCCACGTGCGCGGCCTTGAGCGCCGGCGCGTCGTTGACGCCATCGCCCGTCATGCCCACGCGTTCCCCGCCGGCCTGCAGCGCGCGCACCAGCCGCAGCTTCTGCTCGGGCGCGAGCCGGGCGCAGATTTCCACGGCCTGCAACCGCCGCACCAGCGCGGCCTCGTCCATGGCCGCCAGCTGCGCGCCGGTGAGCACGTCCGCCCGGTCGGACAGGCCCACCTGGCGCGCGATGGCGTGCGCCGTGGCCGGGTGGTCGCCCGTCATCATGATCACGCGGATCCCGGCGCGCCGGCAGGCCGCGACGGCCGCGGGCACCTCGGGGCGGGGCGGATCGGCCAGGCCGACCAGGCCCAGCAGGCGGAAGGTGAAATCGTGCTGGCTCGCGGGCCACTGGGCGCCCTGCCACTCGCCGCGGGCCACGGCCAGTACGCGCAGGCCCCGCTCGGCCATCCCCTGCACCTCGCGCTGGAGGGCGGCACGGCCGTCCTCGCCCAGGTGGCACAGGTCGGCCACCGCCTCGGGTGCGCCCTTGCAGGCCAGCAGGTGGCGCTGCGGCCCCTCGGCCGGGAACACCTGCGTCATGGCGAGGATGTCCGGCGACAGCTCGTAGGCCTGCTCCGGCACCCAGCCGTCGTGCACGTGCGCCGTGCCGCGCAGGTGTCGCTGCACGAAGGCGCGGATCGCCTTTTCCATCGGGTCGAACGGGTCGGCCGGCGTGGCGAGCATCGCGAACTCGGCAAGCTCGTGGAACGCCTCGGGCAGCTCCTCCCCTGCCCCGTCGCGCCAGGGCGCGCTGGCGACGCGCAGCTCGGCCACCTGCATGCGGTTCTGCGTGAGCGTGCCCGTCTTGTCCACCGCCAGCACGGTGATGCCACCCAGCGCCTCCACCGCCTGGACGCGGCGGGCCAGGACCTTCTGGTGGGAAAGCCGCCACGCGCCCAGCGCCAGGAACACGGTGAGCACGACGGGAATCTCTTCGGGCAGGATGGCCATCGCCAGCGCGATGCCCAGCAGCGCGCTTTCCAGCAGCGGCCGGCCGTCCCACAGCCAGGCGACCAGCACCAGCCCGGCGGCCACGGCCAACCCGCCGGCGGCCAGCGCGCGCACGATGCGGCGCGAGCCGCGCTGCAGGTCCGAGTCCACGAGCGCGGTGCTCGCCAGTGCGACGCCGATGCGTCCCACGGCCGTGCGCGGCCCCGTGGCGCGAACGCGCGCGAGGCCCACGCCCTTGGTGACGACGGTGCTGGCGAAGACGAAGGGGCTGGCCTCGGTGCCGGGCTCGCCCATCGGCCGTTCCGCGTCGCCGGGCAGGTGCAGCAGCGGCGCCGGTTCGCCCGTCAGCAACGACTCGTCCGTTTGGAGCTGGCCCTGCAGCAGCAGCGCGTCAGCCGGGATGCGGTCGCCCTCGCGCAGCACCAGCAGGTCACCCGGAACGACCTCGCGGCTGGCGATGCGCTCCTCCACGCCGTCGCGAACCACCAGCGCGCGCGGCGCCGACAGATCGCGCAGCGCCTCCAGCGCGCGCTGGCTCTTGCGCTCCTGCGCCAGCGTGAGCGCGATGATCGCCAGCACGGACAGCAGCAGGAACAGCGCCTCGGCCGTGTCGCCGATCACGAGGTAGATGCCGCCTGCCGCCAGCAGCATCAGGAACATCGGCTCCGTGAGCACCCCCAGGGCGATCCGCAGCATCGACTTGGGCTCGCTGCCGGGCAGCGCATTCGGCCCCGTCGATTCCAGCCGGCGCGCGGCTTCCTGCCGGGTCAGGCCTTCGATGTCGATGGGAACGTGCACGCGCTACTGCTGCGGGCAGCCGTCGGGCCTTTCGCCGGAGGCCAGCGGGCAGAGGTTGACTTCGGCGGGCGGCGTGCCCAGGAGTGCGGTGAGGCCGCTCGCGATCATGCAGACGGCCCAGAACACGAAGAAGCCGACGGTGTAGACGCCCTGCCGCGACAGGGCGAGGGGGCGGCCGCCCCAGGTCAGGTCCTGCGGGTCCACCATGGCGAACACCACCAGCTCGAGGATGCAGGCGGCGAGGAACGCGGGCCAGACGACCCACATCAGTTTCTGGTTCCACATGGCGGTCTCCTTTTATCTTTCAGGGAAAGGTTTTTAAACGTGGTGGTAGGAGGCTGTGGGGTTGTGGTCGAAGGCAGACGCTGTGGGCAACTCGTTAGAGTTGTCCATGGCGGCGGCCGGTGCGCGCAAGC
>Ga0255338_1002362_pt1 | contig 28272 bp, 30 predicted proteins | sample MeOH1_35cm_T4_19_FD_203715 | JGI IMG/M metagenome (GOLD analysis project Ga0255338, IMG submission 203715) | Sandy soil microbial communities from University of British Columbia, Vancouver, Canada - MeOH1_35cm_T4_195 | ecosystem: Engineered > Artificial ecosystem > Sand microcosm > Unclassified ...
GCTGCCTTGGTAAGGTGAGCCACCGAACGGTGGCCAAACACAATTCGGGGTCGCGTCAGCGACCCCACCTGCCGCTTCGAGCGGCTCACATTCCAAAGCCCCCGGCTCTGCCGGGGGATGTCTTACTTGATGGCTCGGGACTTCAGTCGAACTCTCCAGGCCCGTTGGTGCATGGTCTTAAGGTCCTTGGGTCCCTGGCGAATGGGCCATCCGCGCGACTATCTTGGGTGGAACCGGGAGGCTGACATGCTCAAGCCTGATCTCATCACCCGAGAAGAGCTCTATGAGGCGGTGTGGACTGAATCAGTCCAGAGTCTTGCCAAGGCCTTGGGCATCTCGGATGTGGGACTCGCAAAGATCTGTAAGAAGCTTAACGTCCCACGTCCGGGGCGTGGCTATTGGGCGAAGGCGTCCGCAGCCAGGAAGGTTCTCAAGAAGCCCCTCCCGCCTCTATCAGAAGATCAGGCAGAGTCCTATCGGGTCTCCCTGGATGCGACTCAGGGAGGTTCCGCCTGGAGCCGGGAGGCGCTGCAGCATCTTGCGGAGGAGGGTGTGAAAATACCTACGTTCTCCCTGGATGTCGGATCCACGGGTGTCCATCCGCTCATCGAAACATACCGTGGAACGATCGAACGGGCTGGCACCAAGGTGAAGGAATTGATTGCGGAGAAGGCCTGTTTAGCCGTGATCGTCTCCCCAGCACAGCTGGACCGGAGCATGGATCTCCTCCAGCGCATCTTCGCGGGATTCGAGGAGCAGGGCTACCATCCGGAGGTCCTACCGCCAGATCCCCGAGGACAAAACCAGTATGGGTATTCCCAATCCATGCCCAGTCGGACAGGGGTTCGGATCAAGAATGTCTTTGTGGCCTTCCAGCTAATGGAAGCGATTGAAACGCTAGAAGTGCCCGCACCAGTCCAGCCTACGCGGACAACTCGGGCCAATGTCTATGCACCACCTCCAAGGCCCACTTATGAGCAGGTGGGAACGGGGCGCCTGATCCTGGAGATCCTGGATCCTGCTCCTCATGGCATGCGGAAGCGGTGGCAGGACTCAGGCACTAAGACTATCGAGAAGGGACTGGATAGCTTCTTCCGGGCTGTGATGGCGATTGCCGAACACCAGAATGAGAAGGAGCAGGAGTGGGAGCGGCAGCGGAATGAAGAGGAAGAGGCTAAGCGCAGGAAGCAGGAGGCGGAGACCCGGAGGGCGGAGTTGGAAGCTCGACGCCACGACCTGGAAAGTCGGATGCTGGACCTTCAGGAGGCCGAGGCGCTTCGGCATTTCATTCAGATGATCCGAGAGGATGCGGATAGGCGAGGGGTGGATCTTGAGGTAGATGAAGAGATTCGGGGGTGGGTCGCGTGGGTGGAGGGACTGGCTGGGGACCTGGAGCGCAAGGCCATCCAGACATTGAAGCAGCGTCGCCACCGGACCAAGGAGCCATCGACGGCTGGCTACCGGCCCCCCGACGAGACGGAGACGAGGCTCCGGGGCGAGGTGGATCTCTGGCGTCGCCGCTACATCTACGGCCGCCGGTGACAATTAGCGTTATGTCGCATACATTGAGACAAAGTCTCGAATTTCACATAATCCCTGATCTGGTTTTCGGGTTTTGGGTCACTCCCAGTCTTGCGTCAAAGTGCGTAAGGCCTGACCCTTCGCACTCTTTCCCCCTCAACGGGAGGAGCGCATGTACCGGGTTCTGGTCTTCTTCCGCTTGTGGTTGAAAGTGACACGTATCTGGCCCCGCGAGGCGCCTTCCATTTCTGGATCAAGAGAGCCACTTGGTCGAGCCTCAAGTGCTTTTGCGCCCTCCACTCTTACGCAGTAAATGAAGCAGAAGATCGCTGAAGCGGTGAGCTGAAGGAGATGGAGGGTGTGCTCAATGAAATCATCCAGCGAAACGATCGGAATGCTCCTCCCTTCTCCGAAAAGGTCCTGGAATTGACGGGCGAGGTCGGGCCGGTCTGCAACGATGAACAGCTCGTGCTCCAGACCATTTCTCCATGCCTTGAACTCTCCCCATTCACCGCTTCTCGCATTGAGATCGGTCGCGATGCTGTACAACGCGACAAGCGGCAGGTTCTGGATCTCGTTGATACGCTTCCAGCGGTCCGGAGCTTTCGGGGACTTCCAGAAACGCTCGAAGTACACCTCCTCATTGAGGGACCGAAGTCCGAACAGGTCGCAAACACCCCAGGCGATCTTATCCAGGATGCCGAAGCAGAGCCGGAAGCTCATCCGCAGCAACTCTGCCTCAGTTCCTACCGCCTCACCTTCATCGAGCTCCGTGAGCAGCACATCGTAGGGTTCGGTGGGCCACGAATGGGCCTTCGGAGCCTGGGTCGCGTGATAGTAGGCTAGTCGTGCCAGGGAGAACTCGGCTTTCAAACGATTTGCCAGCAGCTGCATCCGAGGCACGAAGGCGCCACCGATACTGGTGCTGCTCAGAGGAATAACCAGGTCGTCCGAGGCCGCTGCCGAGCAAGGGCAGTAAAGGCCATGCTCCGAAAGAGCCAATCCATTCCGGATGCAGAACCGTCGATAAGGTGTCAGCTCGCTTTCGGAAGCGGATTCCTCAGATGCCTCCGTTCTCCTTCCTCTCTGCACTAGCTTCTCAAGCCAAGCCTCTAGCCGACTCAGCTCGTACCTCACCTCTACCGCCACATTTGGGGAGAGGCGCTGGGAGGCGAGAGCTTTCTGAAAAAGATCGATCGCCAACTTGATCTGCTTGATGGAGAAAGTTCCAGAGATCCTGTTGAGGAAGACCAGCGACTTTGCCTTGTTAACCCAAGCCATCTCGAAGTTCGGTTGAATCCGCAAGGCCTCGTTGCACCAATGAAGTGATTCCACGACACGCCCAGAGGCATTCAGGCAATTGCCAAGGTTCACACACATGTCGGCTTGGAGACCCGCTACGTTGGTTTTGTAGGCCCTCCAGTAATGGCTCTTGGCCTCCGTGAGTAGAGCGATCTTATCGACCCGAAAGGGGCGGGGATTCATCGCGCAATCGAGATCATATAGATCTTTGAATGCGTTACCAATGTTGTATTCAAGGGAGGATCTCGTAATATGCTTGGCCCACACCTCCAAGGAGCTCAGGTGCCAGTCGAGCCCGCGCCGGATCATCGATTCATCTTTCGACCCGAATCCGACATCGATCAGGAATCCTGCTAGCTTCGCATCCCACAGGGCGCGCGTTCGCTCCTTCCCGGGCGGGGGAAGCTGAAGCATAGCCTCCAGTTCATGACGAGCTTTAGCATGCTCGTCACGATCCAGATAGCTCTCGACCCTGGCTACCTGAGATTTGTAGTCCACGTCACCCATACTTCCTCAACGCCTCACGTTCACCCCGAAAAGTAGTCCTCGGATCTTGAGCCCTTGCTTGCTCATTGGTTCGTTAGGAGGTTCACCAAAAATTAGACCAGCACGAATCCGGGGTTGAGTGCTCCGATGTCGCGAGTATGGGTCACAACAGTCCTTTGCTCGAGACTGAGAAGGTCTAGGTCAATGAGTTGGTGCACAGGGCCACCATGGAGCTGCCGAAGAACTTCGGATAGGACCAAGCAGGCTGCCGTGGCGCCAACAAATGGGGCTCCGACGGCCTTTCCTGCCAAAAGAGTCATCCCGCATTGATCAAGCTTTCCCTCCTCAAGCAGCCTCTGGTAGGCAGGACCATTTGGGATGCCTCCTTCGATTGACTCATCAGGCCAGATTTCGGATGCCGTGCGGCTGGTCGGAAGGGTATGGAGTCTTAAGGTGCGGAAATCACGATACCCGCTCCCCAAGCCAGCTTCGATGGCAAGGTCAAAACCGACCTGATCGAGGGCTCTTCGACCGACAGCGTTGTCGAGGCCACAAAGGGCGACGGTCGGCTCCTGGTCCTGGCGCCTATAGTTGCTGTCAAACAGGCGCTCATAAATCTTGGTCTTGAACCCGCGGCTCTCGCACCAGGCGGCCATAGCTCGGGTTTTCTTCATGCCGATTAGTTTCGCATCCGACAGTATCGAGGTGCTCTCAGTTGAACCGGTGATTTCGTCAACATCCTGCAGGACCAGCGAAAGTTGGGATGGGTCGGTGTATGGCAGCAAACCAAGCCCCCAGAGATAGGCCTGTCCTAGGTGCCCGAGGCCGATCAGCCAAAGGTTGTTTGGCAGAAATTGGAGGTCCGGTTCATCACCTCCATCGTTGAGCCAATTCGTGTGCTGAGAGGGGTCCCAAAGCGAGAGACCGACAGGCCGACGGCCGAAGGCGCTTCCACTCTCTTGAACCCATAAGAATGCCTCGTTGACCGCAAGCGCTGACGCCAACATCGGCGCAAGCGGCATGTGGGTTCCACGATGAAGGGTGGGTTGTTGGTGAACTGGTACGATCCCACCTCTCCAACCGGAGAAGGCCGTTCGTACATGGAATGGGGACACACGTGCACGTGGTCCGCCTCCAATTGTGATGGTCGGGGTACCGGGTCTACCTACTCCAGGAGAACCCCCGAGCCCGATAACCGCCTCTTCAAGTGTGTGACCTAGCGGGAGAGGGATTTGAAGGGGGGCCGCAAGCGGCCCATCAACAACAACGCCACCAAGAAAGGCACGTCGAGCCAAGGCCACAGCGCTCAACAGTGCGGCTTGGTGCCCAGCATCCTTAACCTCAGTCGCATCGATGGTGATATCCAGTCGGTAACTCCTAAACATTGCCTTAGCCTCTTCGAGGCTCGAGGCGTTGCCGTTATCCATGAGTTGCTTGACCAGACGGTGAAGGTCTTCTGCGTTTAATGTGTTGGTCATGACGGTCCCTAGAATCCAATATGAAAGAACGCCTGGCGGTCCTTCGGCGCTATGGTTTCCCAGTGTTTGCTGCCTAAGTATCGGTAGATGCCGATATTTCGTTGACGGAGTGGGCTACTCGCGAATCTCGGGAGAATTAGGGCCAGGTGGCCCGAGCAGGAAATCATGGGGTGGGCGCGGTCAGAATCGCTCTGGTGCTCGCCGTGGGGATGAACATGCACATCTGCGACCACTGTCTGCTTCCGCTGCTTGCAGAGTTCCCACAGTACTCCAAAGTATCGCCCGTCAAATTGAACAATACCTGTGTCCAAACAGTGCGGATCTAGGTTGTCATAGAGAACATAGCCCAAGATGCGAGCACGACCCTCATCTTGGCTCCCGAGAAGGAAAGCGCCGCTCTCTCGTGCCCGGTTTTTCCCTCGGACACGTAAATCGTGTACGAGCCTTGCCCACAGGAACCAGGAACAGGAAAGCTCATGCCTCGGCGATAGGAGGCGCCTGATAGTCGGAGCTATTGAGAAGTGCATGGACGATCTCCAGGTACTGAGTGATCCCATCTGCGGGGCGCCAGACCTTTGAGGCATGCTCCGTCAGCCAGGCCGGGTGCCCGGGAAGGGCAATTCGGTCACAGGGGAGGTAGAGAGCCACCCCACCCAGCCAATTGGGGTTAAACACATGACCCACACGCCCCCCGCGACTGCGAGGCCAGCGGGGGGTAGGTAGGACTGCCCCAATTTCCGGGTCCCACAGACCGGCTGTAGGGGCAGTCTGGGGATAACCGGCGCAGTCGAACCTCAGCACATACTCGCTGGTATCAATGGCGAATACCCCAATGTGCGCGTAGGGCCACTCGATCATTCGAAGGTGCCACTTGTCTTCGCGCACCGCCAGATGGAATGCAGCCTTAGCCACATCGGCTCGGAATGCTCTCTCATCTGGCGGAGCTATTCGCGTTTCTTCGTTCATCCCTGGATCCGCTTCTCGGGGACCAAGTCGAAAGCAATATGGCAGGCGGGGCAGGTGACGAGGGTGCCAAGGTGAATGCTAGAAGAAGGCTGGTCCTGAGTGCCCGAGATCTGGAGGACATGTTCCCCTGCGTCCTCCGGGCTCATGCCGAACTCGCTGGCGGCCCAATGTTTGACACGGGCGATAGTCGTTCCCGGGCCAAAGCTATGTGTAGCCGGGCGTCCATTGAAGGTGACGGTAACGGAGATGTGATTGCAACGATGAAGGTGTACCTTGACCCCGGCATTACCTACATGAGTGCCAATAGGCACGTGATCACCAAGCGGGTCATCGGCATCCTCTAAGAAGATGAGGGTATCTGCCCGTAGACCATGTTTCTGAATCAGCAGGGCCTTGATCTCGGCGAAACATAGCCCATGACCGACCCCGAGGTGTTCCATCTCTCCATGGCCTTCAGCTTGATAGAAGAGGTCAATGGGCTCATGAGGGTGGATTACTTCGGGCGGCTTGGGGGAGTCGGCTTGGCCGTTCTGACCCTGCGGATCCTGGTTTTCTGCCTTGTCGTGCATGTGATTCCTCCTGGCGCGCGGCCGGACTTGGGTAATTGATACGGCGCGTGATTAACCCCAGGGGTGAACACTTGCCTATTGAAGGATTCACCCTTAGGGTTATCCTGTCAAGGGGGAGGCATTGAACATTCTGTTCATCACCAACGAGCTGCGGAAACGCTGCAACGACCCACGGCTAGCCCAACGTGGTTGGGGGGGTCATAGAGCCAAGCTCGTTGGACGCCGCTTGGACCAGCTGAAAGCTGCACCAACCTTGGCCGATTTCATGCCGACACCCGGGCGACCCCATGCGCTTCATGGCGATAGGGAGGGGGAGTTCACGGTCGACCTAGATGGACCTTACCGTCTTGTGTTTGAGCCTGCCGACAAACCCCTTCCGGTAAGCCCAACCACGAACGAATTGATCTATGAGCAAGTCACCAGCGTCTGCATTCGGGGCGTGGAGGACACCCATGAGTAGCACAATCGTGAACGAGTACATCCCTTCGACTGGCTCCCTGCCTGGCGAGATCCTACAGGAAGCTCTAGAAGAGCGCCAAATGACGCAGGCTCAGCTTGCAGAGCGGATGGGGAGACCGAAAAAAACTATCAATGAAATCATCAAGGGGAAAGCCGCAATCACTCCCGAGACGGCCCTCCAGCTTGAGAAGGTTCTTGGGATCTCGGCAAGTTTTTGGAACAGTCTCGAAAGCGCTTATCGCGAAAGCTTGGCGCGCTCAGACGAACGGGAAAGACTTTCGCAGTACCTTCCGTGGCTCAAGAATCTGCCCATTCGATTCATGATCGATCATCATTGGATTAAGGATTGCGAAGACAAGGTCGATCTTCTTCGTGAAGCACTTTCGTTCTTCCAAATAGCGTCTCTTGAACAATGGCCACAAGTGAGGCCACAAGGCTTGTTTCGGTTATCAGCGAAATTTGAGGTTGATGAGTTCGCTCTAGCGGCATGGCTTCAGAAGGGAAAAATCGAAGCTTCCAAGATTAGATGTAAACCTTACAGTGAAGAAAAATTTCGAGATATTCTAAATGAAATTCGACAAGTAACTTTGGATCCTGATCCAAGTAATTTCCTCCCCAGGATCAGGCAACTCTGCTCCGAGGCGGGTGTGGCCTTTGTTCTAGTCAGGGCAACACCAAAATCAAGAGTGTCTGGGGTTGCACGTTGGCTTAGTAAAGATCAGGCACTCATTCAACTCAGCGCACGTGGATTGAAGGACGATCAACTTTGGTTCACCTTCTTCCACGAGGCAGCACACATTCTGCTTCACGAGAAAGATAAAGTGTTTCTGGAGGGTCGAGACCATATTGGTAAAGAGGAAGACGAAGCAAATCGTTTTTCCGCCGATTTTCTGATCCCACCGAAAGAGTTCGTCCGAATTTCGGAGGGACCATTTAATGCCCGGGTTATTCGTGAATTCGCGCATTCGATTGGTATTACACCGAGCATTGTTCTTGGACGGCTTCAGAGAGAAAAGAAGATTGGATATGGTGGCCCGCTCGAATCATTGAGAGTCGTGTACCAATGGGATGAGTAATTCTCAACAAATTTTAATCACCCCACCCAACTCATGCTGATGGATTTAGCAAAAAATCAATATAGGCGAGCACCTAACGAAGCTGACGCGTTCCAGTCCGTTCATCACCCACAGGCTCTTCCCGAGTCTCTTCTCGAACTTGCGAAACATTTATTCCAGCTCGTTTCCAAGCCGGCCACTGCTCAACTTCTGCTGCAGAGCGTTCCGCTGTTTCCCAGAAATTTCTGCTCTGCTCGGTAGACATGTTGCGTTGGAGTGGTTTCATTTCGGCTCCTCTGAATTCGCAGTGGTAACCGCGAGTAGCTCAACCTCTGCAAGTTTCTCACGTTCGAGGTAGGAATTTGGCAGGCATGGCACTCGTACAACCCCCTTTCCTGGTGACCACGAGATTTGTTTGCCTCCTTTCTTCCTGACAGCATTAATACCTGACGAAAGCCCAATTGAGAAAAGATCCAAAAATCGTCTGGCACCGACTCCAACGAAATGCTCAAATCGCACTCGGGGTAATACACCCCCCAGTTCTGCAGGTGGCAGATGAAGGTTCGTAGACTCAGTAGAGGTCTCGTTGGTCCACTTTTCAATAGAAATCGAGTCACTAAAGAGTGCTTTCGCCTGACTCTTCGGGTAAGGCTCTACATATACAACGCGTCGAACACCTGCTGCGATTATGTGCTTGGCACAATTGTGACACGGGAAAGTAGAAGAGTAGAGAGTTGCACCTCGTGTGCTGATCCCAGACCGTGCGCAAGATAACAATGCTTCCATCTCCGCATGTGTAGCTCTACCGTACTCAGTGATATCCATAAGGGGGCTACCCTTCAGGAGTTTCTTCCCTCTCTCTTCCCAAATGTCTGGGTTGGCGTCTTCTGGGCACAATCTACCGATGACATCTCTGACGATAATGTCACGTTGCACCTCGTTTGAATCTTCGCCTCGGATCATATCCCGCTGGTCATCTTTCCCTGGCCAATAGAGGCCTCCTCCTGCGCGGGCGACGTCGTTCGCACCAACAGCAACCACATCTCCGGCTCTGGACATCACAACAGCTCCGACCTGACGAGAAAGATCTCCAGATCGCAATGCCGCACCAAATGCGAGGAACATTGCATGCTCGTCCATAGACGGTGTTTCGAACGGACATCCGAATACTAGTTTTAGAAAACGTTCCAGTTTTGATTCGGCATCAAGAGGGATAAATACATCAGCCAGTTGGAAGGTGTCACGAGTTCGTTGCCCATAGTTCTGACCATGAGCATCGACATATCTGGGGTCCTCCTCGTGCTCATCCCTCTCAAGGAGCTTATCGACCTCATCGATCGTGCAACCTCGTTCATCTCTCAAGAACCTGCGCCGTTCGTCCTCGTCGACTGTCACACCTATTAAGAAGAACCCCCCTCCGTAGATACGACGCAAGGCGCGGACTTCATCTGGGTGCTTGAGGGACCTTACAATATGAGCCTGCTTTAGGAGCACAGCTTCAGGCGGTCTGAGTTCCTTAATTTGCTTGGCAGCAGCAAGCGCTAAAAATTCTCCTCGTTGCGACTGAAGCCGAAGATAATTCCCTGCATGCATCAGGCGGTGCAGACGCGATGCTCCTTGAGATAGACCTTCAGGTTGAGCGGAAAGATCAAATTTAAAATTTTCAGCCAGCTGGCTAAGTTGTATGAAATTTGATTTGTACCCGAATTGTTGAAGCTGACGAGTCAACAGATTTTGGAATAGATTGAAGTTCGTTCCAACCGGAGCGACAAGGCCAAATACTAGTTCTGAGTCCACGAATACTGGATTGGGCCCGGATATTTGTATGGAAGCTGAGGACATGGCGGATATGGTATCCACGAATCTGCGATCAAGTCCAGGAACCTGAGACAAGTACCATGCGAGGAGTTCCTCAGGGTTATCGACTCAATCCAAACAGTAACTAGATCTAGAGAATAAAACACCCGGAAGATATCGATCTCGAAATGGACAACTACCATGTTGGCGAGTCGAGAGAAACTCTAGGCGGAAATATGGGTATTACCCATGTTGAAGGTGGGCTGACGCTTTGGACTCATTCACGAGGATCTCACCTTCAGACCACCCGGAACTGCTTCACTAGCGCGTCCCGCACGCTTGGCATCAGGCCTGCCTTGGCGGCGAACTCCACGAAGGAATCCACCGCGGCGCGAACGTCTGCTAACAGAGCCTCGGGTTTCCGCACCCTGAACCGCTCGGCATGAAGCAGCAGATCGCTCCGACGGATGTCATCGAAGCGCCCGTTGACGCTCATCTGATGGCGAGCCGTCCAGGCGCCCTGCGGATTGTGAGCAAAGATCACGTCGTAGGCAGGGGCCAGCTCCCACGAGCCGAACTGCTTCAGAAGGAAGGCAATGTTCTTGGTGTGGTCGTCGCAGTTCCGCGCCATGACGTTCAACGCCATGCGCCGGAACAACTCCTCCCTGGCCTCGAAACCGAGCCCCAATTTGTCCATCACCATGAAGGCTTGGCCGTAATCGTGCGTTCCCGCCTGCCGGAAATCCAAGTGGTTCAGCCCACAAAGCGTCTGCACGTGGTGCTTCTGGTTGCCGTCACGGTCGAACCGGAGGGTCATGAAATGCGCCCGGCCGTTCTCCTCCAAGAGTCGGCTGGGCGACATCCGAATTCCAGCGGCTCTCGCCATCAGGAAGTAGGCGTACTCGATCCGGCCGTAATGCTCCGTCCCGCCAAGCTCCGCGTCCGTGCCCATGCCATCGAACTTCAGCAGCCAATGCTCGAACCCGGCAGGCACGTCGAACTGGCCACTGCGCAGTTCTTTGGTGCTCTCGTTCCAGGCCACCACGGCCTTGGCCCTGGCCCCACCCGCGGAAGCACCGACATCAATGAGCTGAGAAAGCGCCTTCTTCGCGAGCACCTGATCGGTCACGTGACCTTCAAGCACCAACCGCGCCTCCTCAACCAGATCCTGCATTTCAATGCCCTTGCTGAGCCCCTTCAGGCTCCCCATCGTCGGCTTGAACTCCAGGGCACCCAGGCCGCGCCTCCCTACATAGGAGAGGCGATCCAGGACGTTGACGGACGCCTTCGGAATCCCCTTGGACTGCAGGTAGGCATCCACGATCCGATTGCCCCAGTTGTCAGGCAGCGCGTCCGCCAACATCCCCGGCAGGCCACTGAAGGTCAGCCTGGCCAGCCCCGGAAAGACAAAGGGCCCCTGTCCTGCGCGAAGAGGCAGCTGTAGTGGAGACAGCTCGACACCCGCCTTCATCCATGAAGATGCGTAGCTGAAGGCGTAACTGCTGCTCTGATCGTCGAACGCCACGGCGCCGACCCGCTGGCCCCAGATCCGGACCTCGACAGCGTTCGGGTTCACAGGTCACCGTCCCGCTTGCGGCTCTTGCGGACCCGAACGAGGGGCGCCCGCCGCTTCAGGAGGGCGATGGGATCGACCGACGGCCTTGGAGCCAGGTAGGACAATCCTTCGAGCGAATCGAGGGCTTTCAGGACTTTCAGGAGCGATTCCACCGTCGAACCCTGCCCCCGTTCCAGGTCGCGAACAGCCCGGACGCCAAGACCAGCCTGGGCGGCCAGCTCCTCCTGATTGAAACGACGCTGGACCCGGAGATCCCGGATCCTTGTGCCCAGTTCGCCAGCGAGCTCGGCAATGGTCATGTATTCAAATACCATATCAGGCTACCTTTCGCCTCTTGTTTGTATTTCTAGATAATTCAGGCTCCATTTGACCTGTAATGCCATCTTAGGCAAATTTTGATTTTTGTCAATATCAGGCTATTTTGGACCGGTTTGATGAACCCATGGCTTTAACCATCCCTTCTGGGTTGGTTTCGATAAATGCATGAACATATCCGACCCTCCACGACGTCCACCCTGGCAGGGGCCACCAGGTTGCCAGCCAGCCCCGGCCAAGTTGCCGCGCCAAGCGCAAAATCTTCGCGGCGGATGCCCCTAACGCCGCCCGTGCGCGAGGCACGGTGCAGCTCGCACGGGATACATGGCTGTCTCTCCCTGCAAAGTCCAGGACTTGAGGTGCCAATTTGGCACCTCGAGAAATTCTCCGAGAGAGCCGAAAGACAATAAGGGGGGGTATCCATCCATTCTGGGAAGATTTGGGTTTGAGGTCACAAGATGTGACCTCAAACCTAGGGCACAATTCCATCCTTCCCGGGCCAAGACGCAAATCTGGATCGTCTGAACCGTTTCGGACTCCTTCCATTGTTCAGAGGAAGTGCCGTAGGACGAGGGCATGCCTTAATCCTGGGCAACTTGATATCGAAATTTGCGATATCAAGTTACCCAAGGCCTCTCGGGTGTAGTCATACGGGAGGTCTCCTAGGAATGGCCCAAGAAGTGAAATTAGTACCGACCGGAGTCCTTGAGGTGCGGATCCGAAACAAAAGTTGCTCACCAGGAAGGGTCGCCTCCGACTTGCGCTGCAAGGTATATCCTTACTTCTAGGAAACCTTGCGTACCTGTTTTCAAGAGGTCAAGGGCGCACATGCCACCGAACAAAGGTGCGTGGTTTGGTTTGCGAATCCAAGCGTCAGCATGGGGATCTGCAAGCAAGGTATGTAAGGATCTATAAATGCTAAGTGTATGAGAAATGCGTTCAAGTTGATCGTGGGTGACTTCATCAACCCGGGGCATCTCGTCGACTCCTAGCAAAAGCGCTCCATGGGCTTCTTTGAGGCCCCACGCTTCCACGATGCGAACAAATGCGTTTAACCCGGCCTGCTTGGTGCGTTCATCCATCAACAAATCCTCATCCACATTAGAACCGCTCCATAGCGGACCGGGGCGGTGAGCCTGGGCCAGGTGGGGGCGCCTCATTCATTGCGTTGGAGATCTCACGCAATAGGGAGCTTCCTGTTCTTAAGTTGCAGAGGGATATCCCCTCCGAGTGTAGCCTTCGCCAAGTAGGTCGAGCACCATTCCTAACTACTCTGCGGGCCGTTACCCAGAATTGCTCTTCCATCTCGTGGCTTCGATTCTTGGCCCCTAATGATCTCCATGACTTCCACTTCGCGGAAAGAGTCAGGGAGGGCTCAGGGAGTTTCATACGAAGCTGTCTGGAGGAAACCCGCAGTCTCCTGCTTGCCTCCAGGAGACTGATTGGAGGATCCATTGCAAGGAGCTCTTTCATTCCTTCGGCGACGAAATTCCAATCTACAACCGACCTTTTACGACAATTTGTCATCTGTGGGAAACAGGATTCATTTTCGAGCCTTGGGCTTTGAGTGATAGCTTCCGTTCTCCCGCATAGGACGTCCGCAATTGAGCAGGCATGGGCCTCAGCAATACTGATGATGTGCCGAAAATCCGGGAAATGAGTCCCATGAGTCCAACCATTCAAGGTGGAACTACGCACGCCTAGGCAGTGCCCGAGACGGGCTGCATTCCCGTTGCAATGCCACGAGATGGAGTCAGTGAGGAAATCAGCGAGGCCACGATCCTTGGCCAGCGGCCCATTCGCCAAGTCGCTTACAAGGAGATCGGCAACTAACTTGGAACGCCTGAGACTACGAGGAGTTGGAGGGTCCTTGGGCCGCCTCGGCCCAAGGCTTAAGCTTTCGGCACATCTATGGCAAATGTGCGGCAGACATTGAACAGTTCCGGATCGAAGGGGTGCGCTGAACCCGCATCGGCATCGGTCTACGAGTGTTGTCTGATGGAGTGGACAAGTCCTTACTCCTTGGATGCTCCAGAGCAATTGAGAGTACGGTGTTCCCTGGATGGTTCCGTCCTGGATGCATGCAGGACACCATCGGAGGGTAATAGACATCAGACCTCGAGTAGAGGCTCTCCCTAAGAGGAAGAGTAGGGTAAGGCGATGGAGTCCCTGGAAACGTGTTAGACCTTCAAGGGCAAGAACCCACTTCCCACAAGTGAACCGGGCTCCATTGAAGGAAGGATTCTTCCAGGAGTCGTCGAAGTTCGTCCAACAAGGGGCAACCCGCTTGCTTCGCTCGGGGAAAACGATTTCCCTTGCGAGGCGCTGCGGCGACAGTCCATGAAGTGCAGACAGGCGCATGTAGTAACTACTGAGGCTTTCGACATAGGGTGATCCTAATCCGATAGGTTCCAGGCGGACGAGCCTGGATCGTGGTGGCAAAGCCAAATCCTTTACCGGTCCGACCAGAGTCCAAGGTTCGTCTAGGATCATGCTGTTTCCCGAGCTTGGAATTCAATCTCCTTGGCCTTTGCGGTTAGAGATTTGAATGACCCCGTACCAATCTCCATCTCCCTAATAGCAGCTTCTCCAGCAAGGGTTTCTGAAAGGATGGTATTGAACTGGGCCTGGGTGAAAAGGGCCTTTTGTAGGTGTGAATCAGACCACTTCCCTCCACCTTGCAAAACCCCCGCAAGAGTTTTTGCGAGGGTACTTTTCAGAATTCCGATGCAGCCAAGGCAAGCTATCTGTAGCTCAGACGCCCTTTCGGTAAGGTCCGGCATCTTTCGTAATGGCATCCGCTCCTGGAACTGCTTGATCGCTGTTCTGAATGCTCGTTCATCTTCCTCAATCCCTGTGACGTAGCGGTTGAAATGTACGATTGCAGTTCGCCGTGCTACTTGGGCGCTCAACGTTGTGAACTCGAGCAAGTCATAGGCCCCAATGAGAACCAGGGTTGCACCAGTGTCAGCGAGTGATTTGAGAGCGTCCATGTGATTATCCAGGGTGTTCCCCTTTGCCTTTCGCATTAAGTGAACGGCTTCGTCAACGACAACTAAAATTGTGCGACGGTGGGCCAGGACTCTTTCAACCGAGACCCGCATCCCGGTGACCGTGCTACCTAAACCGGGCAGATGGACAATCGATTTCGGCCCATCGACCCTTGCCTCTAGCTTTTTGTCCATCAATGGCTCATTTAGAGCGTCTCCAAGGCGCAAGTAAAACATTCGCCATGAAAATCCGCGTTCACCAGAGGCGGGGGCATCCATCACCACGACTGGTACGAACCCAGGATCAGATTCGATTTCATCGCGCATAGAATCAATGATTCTATGCGCTAGCGAGCTCACTAACGTCGACTTCCCGACCCCCGTTGGACCCACGAGCAAGACGATGCTCGTTCCGGAATCGGGCATTGCGAGCGTGAGCATGTCACCCAACTTCTCGGAGATCCGGGGGTGCATCAGGCGCACCAGCTTGAAATAAAGGCGCTTATCATCATCGGGAAGTAGGAGTGCCTCTTCTCGGGTCGTTTTTCGTGGATCGAATTTATGGAAGTTCATGGTTTCCTCTCCTATAGAAGGTCGTAGTCATCGTCAAAGGCTTGAACGTCTCCGGGCTCACTCTGGCAAGGCATGTCGATCACGATGTCGGACGGATTTGGCACACAATTCAGTTGTTTCAACGCCGGGGCACTAGATCCACTGCGGCAAGGTAGCCCGGCAGGTTCCAGATCTGTATCTTTCTCCTCAGGGCGCCACACACTGGCCATGCCCAATTGGTCGTAGACCAATCGCGCCTCGGCCTGAGAATCCAATAGCCGCGGATCAAACCGGCCCGCGTCCATGACAGCTAATCGTTCAGCGAGCCGCTCCGGGGAGAGATCCTTCTTCTGGATGCTGTGTTTCACAGCCATCTCTTCGCAGGCACATCGTAGTTCGACCTCTGTATAGCTACGAACCAGATGGACAAGCTTTGACACACAGCGGTACCACCAACGACCAATCAAGACGAAGACATATCGGACATCCCATGGATCAACCCGAACCTGGATGGGCTTCCCCTTGAGACCGGCGGCTCTGAGGGCATCATTCCAGTACCAGATGTGGTTGATCTTCACACCACGCTGGATGTCGACTATGCGGGTATCTCGATCAATGGGGCTCGGACACGTTTCGATCATGAAACGGTGGTCGAACCCAACCATTCGCATACGACGCTCACCGGTCTCGATCAGACGGGTTCTCAGATGCTCCACGGGTCCGTCCCCGTGGGCGGGGTGCGGATCCTTGCCATAGATGTTTTCAAAGTAATAGTCGAGGGCACCGTGCAATGCGGGAAGAGTCCAATAGACAAAGTTTTCTGGCATGACGGATTTGGTCGCCATCCTGGCGTGTCGGAGAACCTGGGTGTTTCCGGCCAGATTGTTGATCAGCTGACTCTGTGTGGTTCCGAAAAGGCGTTCCATCACAGAACCATGCCTAGGCTGCCCAGAGGGCCGGTAGCGAATGCTGCAACCGTATAAAGCACAAACCCGATGGAAGGCTCTCGAATGGAATTCCTTGCCATTGTCCAGGACGATCATCTCCGGCATCCGACCATGCCGGCGAACGATATCCCTGAGCACCATCATGCAGGATCGGTAACTGGGAGGTTCAAAGCTGAGATAGAAGCCCACGATCGCCCGCGATTCCGCGTCCACAGCCAGACTCAGCCAGGCTCGTCCCAGCGATCGTTTGGAACCGGGGACTCGCAGAATGATTTGCAACTCTGTATGGTCGATGTGCACTATCTGGAATGGCCGCACGCCGTGAATCGCTTCTCTCAGTCCTAGGTAATGGACGATCCGCCCGTCCTGGTAGGCCCTGCGCTTTCCTTACCTGGCCCTAGTGGATTTGTGTTTTGCGAGCTCTTTCAAAAATGTGCGATGTGAACATGGATACAGCTCGGCGGTATGGCATGCCGCGACGAATTCCAGGTAGACATGCGCCTTGCTCGAATTAATCGGCGTGTTGTATTTCTCTTTTACAACCTCGGCGATGAGATCAATGACCGCCTGGGGAATCTTGCGCCGTCGGTTACCACGATCATGGATGCGCGGGGCGATGGCTAGGTGCTGGTCAACGACACTATCTCCTGCGCCCCGAATAGCCTTTGTGTAGCGCTGCAATGTACGGAGAGAAATCGAGAGGCTGTTGGGTGTGGAATGGGACAATTCGACCAATTCCATCCTCTGGATGGCTAGGTCTAAGGCCTTCGGTGGAAGCTGATTTATAGCTTCCATGGCTTCCATCGCGGGATCCGATTCCTTCGGTCGCGAAATCACGCCCAACTTCCCCTGTCGGTAAAGATTTTCAACAAGCGTCAGAGGCAATTCGATGGCGTTAGGCCCTGACTGAAGGAGAACCTTCTGGCTGTTTACGAGCGCGACCTCGTATTCATGGTCGTCGTAGCGGACCAACCCTCCGATCGAGATCGAAGCATCGAGCCTCTCAAGGGGTTCTTCAAGCGGGGCCACTCCCACCTTCCGGTGAAACATCATCGTCGTCTCATCTCGAAAAACGAGCACCCGATCAGTCTCGGAGATATCGTCATTCATCAGATCAAAGGCAACTGAGCCGTTGGCGATTGCCTTGTAGACGTCATCAGAGTCGAATCCATCGGAATCGAGCAACTCGCGAAGATGTATAGCCGGGCGCTCGCGGAACAATTCCTGCAGATCCCGAATGAACGCCTCGTTCGGGGCAGGGAAATCGATATCGAGATAGTTTGCAAGAAAGATAAGGTTCTGAACGTATTCCGCCGGGTGCTCGTCCGCGGATCGAAGGTGATAGGTGAGACCCATTTCGCGGAATTGATCCTCTGCGGGCGGGCAGCGCCAGCCACTCGCATCGCGAACGATTCGATCAGGGTGCTTTACCAAGATGGAAAGGAGACGCGGTACTTGCCGCCATTCCTCAATCCAGATCCCATCTTTGCGTATTACTAGGAAGTCAGGCGTATGTGAGAAACGGCTAGTCTTGCCGTTCTTGTGGTGTTGCACAATGTCGAGTTCAGTCGGTTGGGGGTAGTACTCAAGGACGGAGGGATCAAGTTCGTACCGTACCGCCGCGAAGAATTCGGCGGATCTGCTCTCCGTCTCAATCACGCGGGACATTTTTTTACTACAGTACCGCGTGATTACGTTCCCGCCGTTAGAGTGTACTTGACGGACTGGAGCATCCTTGCGGGCTTTCATTACGAGTCGTCGGCCAGATTCGGGAATCCCGAGTTGGTCAAAAAGCTCTTCAAGCTTGATGGGTGTCAGCATCTCGAGATCTCCTTTGAAGGAGCGCTCGAATTTATTTGGGAATCTTCGTCCCGGTAAGGGAATATGGCGCCTGAACCTTTGAGGGACCTGTTTGAACCATCTATGTCTTCGAATGGATGAGAAGACAGGCCTTGCGCGAGCGACCCTAAGTCGCCATCCTTGTTCCTGGAGTTCATGCATTGCTCCTGAGGTTTCACGAGGGGACGGGTGGCCTAGACCCGTCCCTTTCGCGTTATTGGGGGTTTGAGCCGAATGCCTAGGGGCTTAGGAAGGCAGACCTAACCACGCCGGGTCAATGCCCAGTCAATGTGGACAATGCTGCTCTTGCTAGGTTTCGGGGGCCGAAGCCCAAAGGGCGAATGAATCTCCTTTCTGTATCGTCGTCGAGTCGCGGGGCCTAGCCGTCGCTCGCGAGGGGTTTGTTTACCGAAGAATGGCCGAGAAAGAGCTACGATTCCTTGCTGATTTCCTCCTGAACAAGTGACTTCTTCCGACGTGGGCGGTGGATGCTGGCTCGAATGAAGAGATGTGGCCATAGCCTCTCAGAAGGGATTCCGAGAAGTTCGGAAACCCAGGCCCTGACCTTTGGTGAGGTTCCAGTCCGGATTCCACATGAGACTGAACCTTGGGTTACTCCGAGAACCTCGGCAATTCGGGCCTGGGTCCATCCGGCTTCTCGAACGAGAAGGACAATCATGCTTGGGCTGTACTTTGGTCTAGACATCGCGATCCCGGGCCTCATGGATGGAAGCGTAGGCCTTTGGGGAAGAGTGTCAATACTAAACTATTTAATATCTTTACTTAGAGTGCAAAATTTTAGATTTGCAACGCCTAGAGTGGAGTGAATTAGAAAAATGTCATTCCGAGCTGGCGAGCATCAGCCTTCATTTTGGCAACCAGGAGAGTTCCCTCGTCTGGGTGATGGAGGATGCACCACAGTGCCCAATTGGTACGGGGGTTCGCTCGAAGGAGTAGTTCGAAGGGAGTCTTCCCTCTGAACGGAGCTCGATCAAGTGAAACACGAAGGCGGTGCGACGCTTGGTCAGTTGGTGCTTGGCAGAGCAATTCCTCAAGAACATCAATGACTGAACAAATCAATTCCGCACAGGATGGGGCCTGGAATGTTCTCCCCTCACGGGTGAGCTGGTTCCACCGGTAATAGCTCCGTAAATTTGGGTCACCTATCACCAGAAGGCGAGTCCCGGTTCCGAGGCTAAGCTGATCACAAACCTCTATGAATCGAGGCCACATCTCACCGCAGAGCCGCCGTCTGTCACGTGCAGTTCCGTCTTGGGAGGCATAGTACATCCCTAGCCACCTTGGCATTGGGATGATGCTGATCTGATCGGGTCCTCGCATCGAAATCTCATTTTGAATTACCGGAACATCCCATGGAGCAGATTTCAGACTACGGTCCCACGTGTTACTAAAATCCATCTATGGTCTGAACGTGATCCCGTCAATCAATCGAGGGCTGACTTCTGAAGATACTGTGGCATCACTGCACAAAGCCTATCGAAGGGGGGCGAAAAGCCCACCCTTGGTGAGAAAGCGCTTTAGGGATGATCTCCACTGTGTCCCCCGCAACGTGTGCTCCCAAATTCGGGTGACGTGGATGCCCATCTTACGAAGAGACCTGGAGATTCGGCCATCACGCAGCCGGTTATCGGTAATCTTCCGTTTCCAGAACTCCCGATGGTTCGCAGGTATCCGCCTGCGGCAATGTGGGCACCCATGCCAGAAGCACCCATCCACGAAGATTGCCAGTCGTTCGGTGGGGAAGTAGAAATCCGGCTTTCCGGGGATACCCGCCGGGTGGCTGTCCCAGCCGGTAATCCCCCAATCGGCTAGTTGGTCCGACACGACGTTCTCCGTGGATCTGTTCCCCTTCCCCCTGACCTTGGACATCAGGGATGACCTTTCCTCGGGGGAAAGGGGATCCGAACGCCTTGGCATTACAGCCACACCACCTTCTCAATCCCAAGTTTGTCCGCAGCGGACTGCACCATTGTACGAACGGCATCATCCTGGAATTTCCCTATTGCGGAATTGAGGATGGCCGCGAAAGGACGCGCGCCCGGTTGATCGAATGTCCTCTCGTGCAACGCCATCAGGATGCCCTTCCAGTCCCTTGCTTGTCCCCATGCGATCATAAGGTTCGTGGCAAGCAGCCTTCCGTGGGGCCTTTCATACCGCCTCAACACCATCCCGGTAATGTCCTGGGGCAATCCTAGGACCCTCAGGACCTGGGCGTGATCGGCCAGCCTTGCCCGCGAAAACCCCTTCATCAGGGTGTCCTTGATGTATACCCTGACCTTCCGCTGGTCCATGTAATGGGTCAGTTTCCCGCCGACTTCCGAGTCCCGTGTCCATACCTCGTAACGGGTCGATTTTTCGATCCCGCTGAGCCGTTCCCAACCCAGGCCCTCGGCTACGGCCCATAGGCGCTCCCGCATTTCCTTTCGGACCTCATCCGGAACCCTGGTCACTGGACACCCCCAGGAGGCTGGGGTTCGGGAAACTCAAAACGAGGCAGCTCAAGACTCGGGTCCCCATCCCGAAGCACTAGAGACGCCTGGTCCATCATCCATTCACGAAGGAAGGAACCGGCCGAGGCATCGCGGAATTGGATCAGGCGACTCCCAAGCCCAAGCCGCTCGACGGGGCCGCCCTGGACGGCGTGGTCCAGCTCGACGACTTCTGCCACCCTCCGTAGGTCCGTGACGAAATCCAGGACGATGACCTTGTCCTTCCCGTGACTAGTGCGCAGGCCACGCCCAAGTTGCTGGACGAAGATCCTACGGCTGTGGGTGGTCCGCATGAATACGATCAGGTCGACGTCAGGAACATCCACCCCCTCGTTGAAGAGATCGACGCTTGTCAGAAGATCCAGTTCGCCCGCACGGAACCTGGCCATGAGCAGGTCCCCTTCCCTCGGGTCGGTCTCATTGGTCACGGCCTCCGACCTGAACCCGTAGCGCCGAAGCATCGCCGCCATTTCCCTGGCATGGACGATAGATGGACAGAACACAATCCCAGATCGCCTTCCTTCCTTGTCGAAGCATTCTCTGATCATCCGCGTAGCCTGCTCATCACGGATCGGCAGGATGAGGCGCCTGTTCAACTGTGAAAGGGAATACTGGTGGCGGGAAAGGCCTTGGACCATCGACCAATCGATGTTGTCCGCACACAGACGGTAATCGACCTCAGCCAGGAATCCCCTACTGAGGCCATCCGCGATCCCGTATTGGATCACGGGCGGGCCAAGGGTCGTGTTGATGTCGAACCCATCTCCGCGCCAAGGGGTGGCGGTAGCCCCGGCGACCATTGGTGGTTTGAGCCCCTCCAGAACCGTCTGGAAGGTAGTCGCGCCCACGTGGTGGGCCTCATCGATCACCAGTAGCCCGATCGGTGGGATAAGGTCCAGGTTGGATGCCACGCTCTGGATGGTCGCGAATATCACCCCATCCCATAGCTTGGGTTGTTCGATCCCATTGAAATGCTCGGTCCGTACCCACTTCGGAAGCTGGTACCAGAAGCTCCGGTGGAGTTGGCTGATCAGCTCCTTGGTGTGAGCGACCACTAGCACGCGGCTATTTGCGACCAGGCCGCTACGCAGAAGGTCCGCGACCACCTCCGCCATGACCACAGTCTTGCCGAGCCCGGTGGCCAGGACGATCTGGCCCCGCCCTGTGTCCACCAAGGAATCCCTGAGTAATCTCGCGGACTCTCTCTGGTAGTCGTGCAGGTTCCTCCGGCTCGGAGGGTATTCAGGGGTGTCCGCCATAAGCCGAAGGAGATCCCTGGGCTCCGAGGTTTCCACTTGGAGGCCCAAGCGTCCAAACCTTTCGATCTCATCCAGAAACGCCTGCCCTGGCGGCCTGGAGACCGCCACGACCATCCTTTGGGCGCCGTAATACCGGGCTGCGGTGACGACTTCTCCCACGGCTTTGGCGCTGGGGGTCCCACTTGTCGTGTGTTTGCATTGGAATACCCACAGTTGGCCATCCTTGACGCCCAGGACATCCGCACCCCGGTCCCCAGATCCCCCCACCAGACGGACATCATCGAAGCCGTTGGCGACCATCAGGCGGGCGACATCCCGTTCGAATGCCTGCCATGGCCCATGCATCAACCGGGGGCGGTCTAGGAAGCCGGTCTCATTCATGGGCATCTTCCGGGGTGGGGCCCGGCTCGGCGGAGTCCCCCTCGTTCCCGGCCGGTTCCAGGAGTTCCACGGCAAGAGCCGCACGGAGAAGGCGTTCTCTCGTGGCCCGGCCGATATCCGCCGGATCCTGGTCGGCAAGCCAAAGCGCGTCTTGAAGCATCGCCTCGTATTGACGAAGCAGGCTGGCCCGGGCCTCCTGGGTCGCCGATGGGTAGGGATAATCGATGTCGGAATAGACCGAATCCCAGCACTTGCCATCGAAGAAAAGGTCCGGCCTGCGCAAGACGAACTCGGTGACGATCCTCGGGGTGGCGAATCCCAGGAATCGCCCCGTGGAGATGATTTGCGACGAGTTCAGAACACCCCTGGCGGCCATCTTCCTTTGGATCGCCTCTTGCTCCGTTGATGGGAATTCCGCGAAGAGCTGAGCGGCATCATCGGTGGGGCCGAGGGTGGCGGGAAGCGTCCGTGCGATGCTTCTGAAAAGAAGCGTGGCGCCATTGGCGAGGGCGACCGGGTCAAGTTTCAGGTGCCCGGCGTAGCGATCCCGCAGGTCGGCCAGGATTGTCGAGAAGATCGGGGCGTTGGGCATTCCCCTGGTGTAGTCAGCGGTCTTGTGGGCGAGTTCCACAAGGACCCCGTCCAAGGGTGTCATGGTCGCGGACCGGAAGATCGGGTGGTTGAGGTTCAGGTAAACCTCTGTCGCCCCCTCAGGAAGGGTTCTGGAGTTCCACGGAACCTTCTTTCCCCCAAGGGCCTGGTCATTCGCCCGCACGTTGAACGCCTTGACATCCCAGCGCATGCCAGTGGACTCATGGAGGTAAAGTCGAGTCAAGTCCGCGAGTGGTTCGCGTGGCGGTGGCGGTGGCGGCACTACGGGGCGCCTAGGGCCGGGCGTGGGGTCTGGAGGCGTGGGTGGGGTGCCACCAGAAAATCCAGGAAGGGGCGCTGGGGACGGGGCATCTTCCGGATCATCGGTGGCACCCGAGCCACCCGAAGGCGGCGTTCCTGGTCCGACTGGAGTCAATAAGGCGTTATCGACCGCCTGGATCAATTCCCACCACTTCTCATCCGTTTGGTAGGCCGCATCGCCATCGTTGAAGGATCTCACCATCTCCTCGGCACGGTCATTGTCCTGAACGGCTAGGATGCTGGCCCACCCGCCGGCGATCCGGGCGTTGTGCGGTGCCGGGCGGCGGAACACCTGGAACAGCTTGTAGAGGGGGCTGGTGTTGTTCGAATACCCGAGGTTGGCCGCCTTCTGTGGTTGAAGGGGCCCCTCACCTCTGACGATCCCGATCATGTCCGCCCAGGCGGGATCCGTGCGGTCGAACCGATCCTTCATGTAGGTGACGCGGGCATGGTCCAGATGGACCTCACCCACGATCCTGCCGCGGTGCCGCGGATCGTCGATCGGATATTCAAGCTCCTCCAGGTCCGTGTTGGGGTCCCTCCAAGAGAACAGATCTCTGTTGCCGATTTCGATCTTTCGCCCATTGCGGATGAAGTCGATCCCGTAGTTGGTCTCACTCTGGTATCTCTGAACCCCGATCCACCCGTGGACATGCCGCTTTCGTTTGACCACGTCCTTGTCCTTGCCGCAAGCCGGGCAGACCTCGTCGGTCGCCGCGAGCCACTGCCAGCACTCCACGCAGAACGGCCTATCGGCAAGCTTCTGGTCGATCCGCTGCACGGCATGCACGGGGCCGAATTTCGCGTTGTCAACGAAACGATCCTCGTTCCACACGCAGTGGTTGGTGGCCGGAACCTTGTTCCCGTTGAGGCCCAAGCTGAAGGAGATGGGGACACCCCCCGGGCGCAACATTGCCGAATAGGCCCGACTCAGTTCCTTCTTCACCTGCCCCCTGTTGTTCACCTTCACCAACCACGCGCGCTGTTCTGGCTTAAGCCGCTCGATGATGACGCTCGTCCCATGGGAAAGGGGGTCGGCCTTCGGTCGCGTCAGATGCGGAACCCTGAAGTTCCTCTGCCGTCTCAGCTCCTCGAAATCGATGCACAGCCCATGGTCTTCGGGGTCGCCCTCAACGCTGGTCCACACGGTGGTGATTCCGCCAAGACGTGCGGTGGCGATGTTGAAACCCATCCCGAACATGCCGAGGGTATCGATGGGATTGTTACCGCTCCATCCGGCGGAAACGGCCTTCTCAAGGATTTCGGCTTTCATTCCGGGGCCATTGTCCTGGATGGAGACCCTGGCGCTGGGGGTGTCCTGAACCGGCAGGGTGATCTCGATCTCCGGATTTGGGACTGCCAACCCTTGTCTTTCCGCATGCAGAAATCCATCGATGGAATTGTCGACGAGCTCCGCCAGGCAGCGCCATTGGGCGAGGTTGATTTCCCCCAGCATCGGAAGGATCCGCGGATCGGGTTGGAGGTTGAATTCCTGGGTCATGTCGTCTCCCATTTCACCTGAATGTTCGGCGTTTCGGGACTGTCCTGGTCAATTGGTTCTCAAAGGCGCGTAAGGCTGGGGCGAGGGCCTCACCGATGGCCCGCGCGAGTCCACATGGCACGGCATTCCCAATCTGGCTGATGACCCTCGATCGGGTGCCCCTGAAGATGAAGTCATCGTGGAATCCTTGCAGGCGCGCCATCTCACGAAGGGTGAGGTAACGGTGCCTGCCGTGACCTAACCGAAGGACGTTCTCGCCGCCAGCCACTCCATGGACACCCGCCTTGATGGTCTTGGATGGCCAGTCGAGTTCGGTTCCGCTGTGCCCCCTGTAAAGGCGCGCACCTGGGATCAGCCAATGGCCGGATCCGTCGTCATCGCCCTCTTTCCGAAAGGGTTCGGGAAGGCCAGCCAATCCTTCCCTCACAGTCACCCATGGCTTCCGGTTGCAGGCTGGATCAGGGAAGGCCCCTGGAGGGGCATGGTGACCCATGCGTTTCGTCATGGGCTTCAGGCCATGCCTACGCCAGTAATCACCGCTTTCCAGGTCCCTGTTCAAGGCCTCCATACTGTGGGTCGGCACAGGCATGGAAACCCAGGGGAGATCCTCACGGGTGGCGAGGATGATCACCCGCGCCCGTGTCTGCGGAACGCCAAAATCCGCAGAATTCAACAAGGCCCATTGGGCGTGGTAGGCAGGTGTGAATCCACGGACGGCCATCGCCTTCCTTACCCGGGCGTCATGGTGTTCCCACGTCTCACCGTGCTTGGGGAGGACATCAGGGCATTCGATCTGGCGGAGGATGTATTCCAGGTAGGGGCGGAAGGATTTCCGTCCGAGGCCGTACACATTCTCGATCAGGACCACGCCAGGTCGAAGCACTCGGATGGCCCTCAAGGTCGATGGGAATTCGTTCCGATCATCCTGGTCAGCAAGATGCTTTCCTCCCAACGAGAACGGCTGGCACGGGGGACCACCCGAAAGCAGACGCACGGGTTTCCTGTAAGCACCCCAATCTACGGAACCCACGTCATGGGGCACCAGTTCGCCCTTGATCCATTTCCGTCCGTTGGAGGTGGAGTTCTCGCGAAGGGTCTCACAGCAGGGTGGATTGATCTCGAACAGGAAATCGGGGGATAGCCCCGCGTCCACCAGCCCCAGGGTCATTCCCCCCGCGCCGGCGAACAATTCAATGTCCAGGAAGGTGGCTTCTGCCCCATTGCGTTCACATTGAAGGCGTGTCTGGTCTACAACCTCGTTCATCCCCTCCCCTGTATGCCAATGGGGCGGAGACTTTCCTTCGAGCTCGATTTTGTGTGTTCCATGGCGATGAGCTTATCATTTAAGAATTCGCTCATAATTGGGAATTTAATACACTACAAGTTCATTGCCTTCAGTAGTGGGCCGCAGGCGAGCCAAGACCGTTCGACCATGTCCGCGAATTTCGCATCCCTCACGGTGCCGCTTCTCTTGTAGGGGAAGCTGATGCCGACGCTGAGCTGGAGATTGGACCGCTTTTTGGCGAAGCTGTGGAAAGCCATGGCCATCCATTCGGGCTGCGCCTTCACCCCGCTGTCGCCATCCGAGAAGGCCGTCCGCAGGTCGAATTCAAGTGTGGCATCCGTTATCGGCTCGCTCCGCTGGGTCGGGTAGTGCCGCTGCAGCAGCATGAGGTAAGGCACGGCCCCAGGATCCTTGTCCAGCACTGCAGAAGCCGACTTCAGAACCTTGGCGAGCACGTCGTTGAATCCGTCAGGTCCAAGGGCCACGAGGCCCTTCCTAAGGCTACCATCCATGCCATTCGGAATCGTAACCTGGACGAGCACGCGATCCCGTCCAACCGAAAGGGTCAGGTGGGGGCGTTTGGTGAATGCTGTGTCCCCCTTGATCGCACCAAGGCGCAAAAAGTCCCACACGGAGTTCGCCCCGGTGCCGGTGATCGCTTTTCGCCCAAGCGCGGAGAGGTTCGCCCCATGTTTCTCGGAAAGGGTGGTTCTGGTCCGTAGCTCATCCATGAGCAACTTCAGGAGTCTCTTGGCTTCCCTGTAGGAATAGGGAGTTTCCTCACCAAAGGGAATGCCGGTAAACGTCGTCAAGGTCCCCTCCTTCAAGTATTCGTCTGCAAGCATCCGGCCCTCGGCCGCCGCCATGTATTCAGCGAACATGTGTGGCCAGGGTGTCTTCCAATTCCCCGAAAGGGTCCAACGGTAAAGGTCCTTCCAGGCCCGGTGATGGACCCGAGGTTTTTTTTCGCCAGGTGGAAGGGACACGGAAAGGACCACGATTCTTCGATCCGGGAACCCGCGACTTTCGGCGGTTTCGAGATGCCGGCGGATCTGGTGTTGGCTTATGGGGGCGGAGACCTTGCTTTCCAGGAGTAGAGCCCACCCATCATCCGAATAGATCCAGGCGTCCGGGAGGCCTCTTTGCTCAGGTTCCTCCTCGTCAGCCTCCGGTTCTCCCGGCAGGGATTGTTCGACGATCCGCAGGTCAGATGTCTTCGGCGGGGTTTCGTCCGTGGCCCACTGAACGAAGGCCCGCAGAAACTGGCGATCTTCCGCAAGGCAGCAGGCCAGAGCGTGGGTCAGGCGGTTCTCGTGGTGACGGTACTGGTCGAAAGGGTTTCGCACGGAGGGTCCTGGATTGGTGTGCCTAGTCCCTGTGGAATTCAGCAAAGTAAGTCACACCCGGGAGATCGTTCTTTTCGTTCATATCCTTTGCTTGAGCGTGCGCTGCGGCCTCATCAGGCATCAGATACTTGTCGTTGTGCATACGAGCACGACGACCCGGTTCTGAATGGGAAACATGAAGCACGACATACCATGGCATTTCTGCCTCCAATCAATTGCTTGTATGTGGACGGGCTTATAGTTCTACCTTGGGTGGCTCATCTTCATGAATTCTAGTTGCGACATGAAAGATGGGCGTCAATAAAGATATCGGGTCTTAGCCCATCCTTCGATCACCGCAATTCACCTCATCAACTATCGAGTGAGGTCTATGACGGTTTATACATTCTTCGGATATCAAGTAAGGACAAGGAGGTCACCCGGGTCGACACGGCCCGGGTGAGGAACGCTAGGGCGTCCTCATGTTCTCGAGCGGAGCTTCGGCTCATGACGGATCCGGTTTCGGACTAGAATTGGGCATCAACCACAAGGGCCGCCTGGGAAGATCATCCTGCTGGAAGTCGACCCCAATCCCAACGGCGCTTGGGATCCGGACAGCGAGACGGAATGCGGGGTCTTTGACAGCAGGGAAGCGGCCATCGCCTTTTCCCGCGAGAGCCTGCAATCCGAGGGATTCGATATTGAGGAGATCGACCAGATGCCGGTCGCCGGTTCACCCGGAAGCCGCTTCCAATTGCGGGAACTGAACGACTGACCTGGCCATGTCGGATTCTGGCCCCAAGATCTCGCATCGGCCCATCTAGCCGATTCCACCTTCACCCTAGATCACCGTCCCAGCTCAGAAACGTGGGACTAGGACAACCCAGACGCTTGTTTCGGGAGGCTGATCGACTGACGTCGCAGGGGGCCTTCGCCCCTAGGTCCACGATCCTCATAGCCTCCAGGGCGATCAGCAGCGGTTCAGTGAGCCCGATTCCGAGTCGGCGGGCCGTCTGTCGAACCATAAAGTGTCGCCTCGTGTAAAAGAACCATATCGTGTCGTTTGCGACATTTTATGTTTCACGACACAAAGGGCCCCCCGAATGGGGGGCCCTTTTTGTGGTGGAGGTGGTGGGAGTCGAACCCACGTCCAAGACATGCCGGATGGCGGCTCTTCCACAGGCTTGGTCCGCTCTTGAAACCTCCCGGCGGGGAACGGACGAGCCGCTCGGGACGTGTGCCCCCTT